>Ga0209499_1001417_pt1 | contig 16693 bp, 17 predicted proteins | sample C_130208_EF_Meta_FD_187306 | JGI IMG/M metagenome (GOLD analysis project Ga0209499, IMG submission 187306) | Freshwater microbial communities from Lake Croche, Canada to study carbon cycling - C_130208_EF_MetaG (SPAdes) (version 2) | ecosystem: Environmental > Aquatic > Freshwater > Lake...
ATCAAATCTCTTTGATTAATAAGATTAAACCAAGAGTCTTGCAAAATATAAAGACGAAATTAAAACTTCTTGCTAAAGAGTAAATATGATTCAGTGGTTGATGATAATAATTTTAATTTCTATAATTTTTAGAGTATCAAAAAATAAATATGAAAAGAAAACTGCAAGTATTTTAAAAGATGGGTTTCAAGTTCTTGACTGTTTTTTAGAGAGTGATATTAATTATTTGACACAACTCTGGAATGCTAAAGAAACTGATAAAATGAAAATGTTTATACATGGTAATCAAAATGTTTTAAAACAGATTCAACAAGTACTTGGTTCAGATTATATATTTCAAGATTATATATTATTGATTGAAAAGTCAAGGATTCATACATGTCACCGGGACTTTAATGCTAAGATGTTAAATAACAACCAAAAGTATCCTTCATATACAATAATATTCTATCTTGAAAAGATGGATAGATGTCTTGATGTTATTAATAATAGTCACAAGACGGGTGTTGGGTTGTATCTAACAGACGAAACAAAAAGTATTCAATGTAAACCGGGTGATGCAATACTTTTTGATGCTGGTCTGATTCACTCTGGATCAAAAAATGACAATCCAAATAATAAAAGGATTCAAATGAAGATTACACATAAAGATGATATTAAAGCCATTTCATTTTATCAAAATTATAATAAAAAGTTGGACAATGACAATACAAACCCTGATATATATAACAGTGTACAAAAACATTTAACATGTCAATTTCCAACACTGAGTGATTCATTTACAAACAATGTACCCAAATTTGCTGAAAAGATGTTTTCTTCTGTATTTTATGGAGATTCAAACTTTTATGAATTAAAGGATATTTGAGTGTTTGTCCTTGTATCTCTTGATTAGTACAAGAATTCCAACAACTATGAAGAAGAGGCACACACATGTGTACATGTTGTATCCACTTGTAGATTTTGAAACTTGTGGAAAGACTCTTTGTATTCTATCATAATCTACAACAGGTGGAAACAACATATATAAATCACAAAGATTAAAATAAGTATTTCAACTACAAAATACTTTGAATATTCTGGTACACTTCGAACAATTCTATTAAAAGTTATTGTCCCGGGAAATTGTATAAAGTAGGCATTAGAATTATTATTTTTAGATGAACAGTTTTCAAATATAATATGATTGGTATCAATTTTTAAAAATGGAAATTGAGAACATAAACTATTGACAGCTCTCTGATCATCATCCGTATCAGTTGAAAGAATAGCTTTTAAAACAGTTTTTAATTCTTTACAGTACCCCATATAAAGACCAGCATTTGCGTTTTCGTTATTTTTACAAGTACCAAATATTTTCCATCTTATATATTTTTCTATAATATTTGGTATATACGGTGATATACCACTTTTATCATCAAGTGCATACAACACTTTACAATCCATTTCAATAAATGTTTGTTCGAGACCATCCAAGTTTTTATTTATTATTGTATCAAAACCATCTACAACTACAACTATTTCATCATCTGTATGAGTTTCTAAATAAGTTAATATATCACGAGCTTTACCCATGAAACCATTCCATTTAGTTCCCCATCCAATTACTTTTATATCATATCCACTGTTAACTAATGTATCAAAAGTACCTTCAGAATGTGTTGCATATGTTACAATCTTCATTTATTATGTATAAAGATTTAAAAAGAATATAAAACATGTGGATATTAATCTTACCTATTTTTATAGTATACTTTATTGGGATTACCATTTTTCGTTCATAGCCTTTGCCCTAAAATTTTGAACTTTGGTACTTTGTTTTTTCCAAAAGGATTTCTGATCAGACTGGTACAACTCCCAGTTATCAAGTGTATCAGTCTTTGGTTCTGATGAATTTGGTGCTAAATTTGTATGAAGTATCATGTTACATTTTTCAAACTCCTTGTCATTGAGACATGCTATAATGTATCCAATGTCGAGTTTTTCGGATCCTGTTTCCACCCAAACATGCCAACATGTTTCTTGGTTTAAAGAACCATATCCTTGAATAAGTTTGGTTTGGTATCCATTTTTTGCTAAAATTTCATTTAATAAAATAGGTGCTGCAATTCCACAATTGTCTATTTTATTAAGTTTTAATTTGAGAGCTAATCGTTTTTGTAAGTCAATTGGAATCATTTTATATTTTTATATGTTTTTTATTTTTTAAGTTCCGATTAGAATTATTCGTCAACCTCACCACACTCCTCATCTTCCTCAGCCTCATCTTCAACTGGAGGCTCTTCAACATTCTTGAATGCAAAGCGAGGAAGCTTCTTGGATGGCTCAAGGAGACACTGTTGAAGGCGAATACTGACACCAAACTTGTTATCAATGAACCAAATTTGATTAATCTCAACAATACTCTTGACGCGCTGACCCTTTTCAATTGAAGTCAACTCTACATTCTCCCTCTTGTAATTGTACGCCTCTGGGACAAAATCACCAGTCTTGGCATCACTGAGAACCTTGAGCTTGAGTGTTGCGGGGTAATCACCTTTGCCGGGTGTAACAATTGGCTTGTAGAGCGCCTCCTTGATGACTGGGACGCCATACTTTTTACCGAGCCACTCAACCGAGTTTTCAGCAACCATCTTGACAATCATATCATCCAGAGTCTTCAGCTTATTCATGAGATCATCAGTCTCTGGGTCAGCGTCAAAAGACAGTGGGAGAGTATAACTGGTCTTCTTGGAAGCCTCGTCAGTGAATGCACTCAGACCAAATGGAGCACGCATCTTGGGAAGTTCAAGCTGAAGCTTGCTGTTGTTGGGACCATTGAGATAGACTGCACGTCCTCCATTCTTATTCTTGCGAATCTTGGAGAAGATGACAGTAGAGGCGGAAAACTCAGTCGACTGCTGAATTGAGTGAGACATTTGTTTACTTTGTTACTATATATATGTTTCCAACCTTTAACTGCCTGTAAAATATTCTTGGTACAGTATAAATGAGTATGTTCAAAGATTGTGGATGTGGATGTGACGGAAAAAAGCAGGAGGCGAAATTTTTGGTCTCGTTTGTCGCCGCTCTGCTGTTTTTTCTTATATCAAGCCCTGAAATGTACCAGCTCACACGAAGACTACTTGGTGGATGGATAGGGGGGCCAACTGGATGTTCCAGTATGGCTGGGCTCGCTTTTCACTCTCTCGTGTTTCTATTGATTACATGGGTTCTCATGAACATGACATGTAAAAAAATGTAAGTAACAAGTAACAAAGATGATAGTAACAGTTATACTATTCATAGTACTTGTATTTTTGATGTACTATGGTTATTGCACTGTAATGGATATAAACCCTCTCTGGTTTTTGTCGTCTGATGATAAAGAAAAGACGAAAGAGAAGACTGCAATGTCATCAACACCACCAGCCAAGGATACATCTTCAGACGCCAGTGGGAAAACATGTCAGTTTGAAGGAGAAGATAAAGTATATAAATGGGGTGATGGTAAAAAACTTCCAAAAAATACAAGTATACAATGTGGTGAATGTAATCAATATCTTTTTAAAGATAAAGAAGGATGTGTACCATATATGTTTGATCCAGTTCAAAATGTATACGAAGATAAAAGTTTTTGTCAATTACACCCAAGCAAAGATTGTGTAGAACCTAAAGATCAAAAACTTAAAACTTTCTGTGATATCAATGATCCAAAGAATACACAAAAGAAAAACTGTATACCACTTACCGGTGTATGCACTGCAGATGCAAAAGCCCCAAAACAAATTTGTCCGTTTTAAGTATATGATTATACCAGGTGATATAAAGGAAAATGAATTTGTTATTATATTAGTTGAAGATGAAGAAGGTGAAAATATGGCAAAAGTTATTTCTAACAAAGGTGAATACTTGATAGTATCATATCTATCTCAATCTGAAAAAGTTTACAAAGGTACAAAGATATTTTCATTTGAAACAACAACAGAGTTTGTTTCATTTGATAGTTTAGTCACACATTATACTAATGTAACTGATTTAGAAGAGTTGGGATTTGTAAAAGTACAGGAAAATATGTTTGTTGAAAAGGAAGACATTGATGAAGATAGTTCAAGTGAGATTGAAACAGATGACAGTACCAGTGAAAGTGACACTGAAATGGATGATTTTATTGTCCCAGATGATGAAGAGATTTTAATTAAACCAGTTGATCACCAAGAAGTTGATTCAAAGTGGGATTCCTGGAGACCAAGAACATCTGGAGCAAAAAGATTTAAAGAAAAGATTGATATAATAGATGCATATATGAAACAACAAATTGATGAAAAATTTGTGTTTTAAAATCAATTAAGAATAACTTGAACTATAATAAAAAGACTACGCTATGAGTATTATTGAAGAAGCCTGGGGCGACTTTGAACAGTTTCGAATTGTTGAACCAGAACCAATTAAAAAAGAAGTCAATGGAGTTTACTTTTGCAAATGTGGCGGATCCAAAGTTATTGGGTTTGAAAATCTCCAAGTTTGCACTACGTGTGGAACCGTTGATGGTGTGTATATAGATGAAAGCGCCGAATGGACCAGTGGAGTCTCTGAAAGTGGAGTTGTCAGTGACCCGGGTAGATGCGGTATGCCATCTGATACCGAGTTATTTTCAGCTGCATGGGGAGCTGGTCTTGTCATCAATTCACGTGGATCAAGTTATGCAGTTCGTAGAATGGCGCGTATAAATTTCCACAGTTCCATGAATCACAAGGATCGTGCACTATTTCATGCATACAAGGATATTGAACAGGCTGCTTTGACTCATTTGAATTTACCAGCTTCTGTTATCCGCGATGCCAAGGTTATGTATAAAAAGTTTAATCTCGAAAAACTTACCCGTGGAGCAGTCAGATGTGGTATCAAGGCGAATTGCGTACTCATGGCGTGTAAACTGGCAAACATTCCAAGGACTACCAAGGAGGTATCTGATGCATTTGAGATTCCATCAAAGGATATTTCTCGTACATCTCAGATGTTTCGTGAAACTTTACTCGGAGAATCTGAACCGGAACAAGCCAAGATTACCAAGGCGTGTGATGTTCTTCCTCGTATATTCAATGATTTTACAATGATTAATGACATGGATAAGAAAAAGGTTGCTCTGAAATGTCGTAAAATGTGTGCGCTTCTTGAATCATGTGTTGAACTCATGGGTAAGACTCCTAATAGTATAGCATCTGCAGTGATTCTTGTTGTACTTGATGGTTCTGTGTCAAAACAGGAAATTGCTACAATTTGTAAAATTTCAATGCCGACTCTTAATAAAATTGAAAGTATAGTTAGAAAAGAACTTAAAAGTAATCAAACCTAAATTATAAATGGGATCCCTCTTTTTGAGTACACCATGCTATGGAGGAATGTGTTTACAAAAATATGCTGAAAGTATTCTTAATTTACAGATTTTAGCCGCACAAGCAGGAGTTCAGCTTTATATTGATACTCTTGAAAATGAAAGTCTTGTTCAGCGCGCTCGAAATGTAGCAGTTGGTAGATTTATGCAAAAGTCTAATGCCGATTACTTTATGTTTATTGATGCAGATATTCACTTTGACCCTGCGTCTGTTATTCGTCTCATGCAGTCTGGACACGATCTTTCAGTTGCATGTTATCCTAAAAAATTTGTTGATTGGAATCAGGCTGCTAATGCTGTTAAAAAAGGTGACGAGAGGAGCATGGAAATGCTTTCTGCTTCACTTGTTGTAAACTTTGGAGCTCACAAGGTTGAAATAGTAAATGGATTTGCACCAGTTCTTGATGGTCCTACAGGATTTATGGTTATTAAGCGAAGTGTTTTTCAACAGATGGAGAAGAAGTATCCAGAGTTGAACTGTGTGAATGATCATCAGAATAGAGACTTTGATACATATCACGCATGCTTTGACTGTATGATTGACCCAGATAATAGGAGGTATCTTTCGGAGGATTACGCGTTCTGTCGTCGTTGGCAACAAATGGGTGGTAAAATTTATGCGGATACACAGACAACTTTAGGACACGTTGGAAATTTGCCATTTAATGGGCAACTAAGTGAGAGGCTCAAGGTCTGAGTGCAAAGCACTCGCCCAAGGAAGTCTGAGTGCAAAAGAGACTTAAAACATAGATGCGTGTAAATATTTAACCATGCATATTGTCACAGTTATAGTTACGCGAAGCGCCTCCATTGCCGTTAAAACTTTACATACCCTTTTAAATCTTACCCGAATCTGTGCTCAAAAACAACATTCACATGAACTCATATATGTAAATGATGATTTATTTGAACGACAATCTATATTTTTAAAAAAAGCCAAATACTGTGATCGTCTCATCTGGATCAATTACAGTGTTCATGTAGATAATGATTCACTTGACAAACTAACTGAAAAGTTTGTTACTGGATATCAATGTATAGTACTTCCATGTGTTGTTCCCGGTATAGACTGGGACATGTTTAAGAGTAAAGTCCGAAAAGATTCCAAGGAACCAATTTATCAAATGGGTCTTAATTTTGATACATCAGTTGGTAAATCTATTGGCGAAAATCTACACGTTGTCACATATACCGATCCAAAGTGTTGGGCTATTGATGCAAAACCAGTTCTTAAAGCCCTAAAAGGTAACAAAGGTGATGGAATTACTATTTCTGCATGCGTCTCTGAAATGTTTAAAACTTTTATTGCAAAGGATATCAAGGTGTATGCATTTACTGCCGCCAATCTGGTAATCACATATCCACATGAGTGTATTGGAAACCTTCTTTCAGCTGCAGGTATAGAAACTGCACCAGTGGTACCAGCTAATTAAGGAATTTGTATTCTTTATAGATAATGTTTTCTCTTGCATATAAACAAAAGGTGTACCACAAAGATAATGATTATATAACAAATGTCATCAAAGGTAATTTTTGGGAACCAGAGGTGGTTGATATAATCTGTAAACATCTTGTAGATGGTACAGACTTTGTAGATATAGGAGCTCATATAGGGTTAATCTCTTTAGGTGTTCACATTAAAAAACCAGATACTACCATTCATTGTTTTGAATGTAATAATACAAATTTTGGATACCTGTACAACAACATGAAACAACATCCAACAGTTAACTTGTACAACTTTGCACTTGGAGATTCAAGTAAACTTTGCAATATGATTGTAAATGAATACAACTCTGGATGTACTCATATTAATTCAGTTGTTTGTGGAGAAGATAAACAAATTTTTAAATATTCATATCTTGAAGGTCTTCACAAAGATATATATTCAAAGAATAATATATGGTTTAGTATTGTTCCTCTTGATTCAGTACAGTTTACAAATAGAGTAAGTGTTGTTAAAATTGACGTTGAAGGGTTTGAACCCTTTGTACTCTTGGGCGCTAAAAAGTTTTTAGAATTACATAAACCTGTTATAATCATTGAAGTATCAAATGACAACAAAGAAAAGATACAAGCGTTACTACAAGAACTTGGATACTATCAAGTGTTACATATAAGCGATGAAAATTACATGTATCAATTAAAAAATTAAAACTATTATTAATAAAATGAAAACTCAACTTGTACAAGATCCAGTTACTCTTCTGTGGAAAGTAATTCCTGGAACTCCTCTTGAACAAGCTGTTATTACATTTATTCATACATCATGGGGGACAAGAGATTACTTTCCAGGTCCTCAGCCGGTATCAATTGAAAGGAGTCACTTTCCACTTTTAAAAAAAAATAAATATGTAGTCTGTGAAAAGTCTGATGGTGTTCGTCATCTTCTTGTATCATTTATGTTTGGAGACAAGAAGATGTGTGTACTTGTGAATAGAATGTTTACCATAACATTGGTACCACTTAATTTGCCTAAAGTTGCTTATCAAGGTACAATACTTGATGGAGAACTTGTTGGTACTATATTTTTAGTATATGATGCAGTTGTTGTATCTGGAACAAATGTCAAAGACTTGAATCTCATCGAGAGACTTCAAAGTGCCGAAAAGATTCCCACGGGAATTATGCGCGTTAAAACCGATCCAATTTCACTTAAAATGAAAACATTTTGTAGTTTAAAAGAGTATGATTATCATACAGTTGTTTCGGATACTGACGGTCTTATATTTACTCCAGTGAATGAACCTGTAAAAACTGGTACACATGAGACTATGTTTAAATGGAAACCACGTGACAAAAACACGATTGATTTCAAATGTAAAAAATGGGAACAACAGAATAAATGGGGTCTATATGTTTTAGAAAAAGGTAATCTTATTTTTGAATCAGAGTTATCAATGGCTAAAACACCTGAATGGATTACAGAAGATTGCATTGTAGAGTGCCAATACATGTGTGATGAAGAACCAAGGTGGTGGAAACCTTTGAACATTAGGACTGATAAAACACACCCGAATAATAGAAGAACATTTTATAGAACACTTGTTAACATTCGTGAAAACATAAAAATTAAAGAGTTTTTAAAATAAAATATTTGTATAAACTAAATGATTTTTCCAAGTGGTAGATTTATTTATCGTGGATCTCACCCAGAGGCTTTTATTGCGGGGGGTTATATAAATCAGTCTCCAAATTATCTACGCGCTAATCTACCAGTTTACTTTTCAACAAACAAGAATAGCGTGCGTTCATATGGTACAGCTGTTAAATACCGCGTGATGAAGAATCTTAATCTTTTAAACATGGGTAATGTTGAAGAAGTTGCTAACCTCATAGAAGTTGCCAATTCTGAAAAGATTAAAACAAGTATTAAAAAAGCATTTAGGATTACAAATGGAGTTGTTAGGCGGTCTTCAAAGCTAAAATATGATATTATAGTAGCAGTCTTTATATGCAAGTTAGGATACGATGGATACTATGCACCAGAACTTCGTACAAAATTACCACAAGGAAAATTTCACCCTGAAGTAGTACTTTGTAATGCTCGTAAAGTTCTTAAAGTATACAATATAAAAAAGATGTTGAATGCACCATCTGAAAAAGTTGGTGTAAATAAAAATATTCACAAACTGGTTAAGTCTATATTTTCCATAAAAAATAAAACCCCGTCCCCGACTACTACTACTACACCGCCGTCTAAAAAGACAGGTCGTTTTTCATCTCCACCTTCGTCATCAATCCGAAAAAAATTTAATTTTTAGACACACTTAAAAAATATATGAACTATAAATATAAGAAAGAACAATGAACGATCTCTTTGAAAAAGTCTCTCCTATTTTTTCAAAGTTTCAAAATGAAAAGTATATTGAAATTGAAATGCGTCTTGGTAAAATAAATCGCGGTTCATTTGATACAAATGTGGGACAACAAATGTTTGAAAAAGTACTTTCTGGTCTGAAAAAGTATCAAGGTTGGGAACACACTTCTAAAAAAAATGATGTTGCATACTACAAGGATAACATTAGACTTATTATAGATGATGATACAGAAGAGTCTATACAAGTTATAAAACAAAAACTTGTAAAGACTGATTATTCATTAGATAATAAACAATTTGATGTTCGTTTTGCAGTCTCAAGAGAAACACCTTGTCAACAAACTGTTGAAGAGTTTACAAGTGCAAGAAAGAGAACCAGAGAATCATTTATTAGAAAGAATCTATCAATTGATATGACAATCATATCAGGTAATCCAGCTGATTTAGATTCTGAAGAGGAAAATAGTTACCAGATTGAATTTGAAATTATAGATCCAAAAAAAGTTTGTGACAGAGATACATTATATAACATCATTTATAAAATTCAAGATGTTTTACTTTTGGGACCTCGCATGAAATAATTAAAGTTTGTATTTTCATTTTCAATCATTTTTGTAGCAAATGCAGTTTTAACCTTGTCAACATTCTTTTTACGTGGATTACCACTTTTATCCTTTCTGATTGTACCATTCTTGATAGCTTTACTGATTGTATTCATGAGACTATCAACATTCTTGTTATTAACAGAGCTAAGCTCAAGTAGACCCATCAAGTCTTCCTTTACAAGATTTCGTGTCAGTCGAGCTTTTTTATTGTGAGGGTTCTCCGCCTTTTTAAGTTTTTGATTCTCAATATTCTTTCTGCGTTGATTTTCTGCTTTCTGTCTGTTAAAGTTTTCTTGTAGTTTTTTCCTTTTATTAGTTGACAACTGTTCTATAAGTTTACATATTTCAACCTTTTCAAGTGTCGTTGGAACAACTCCACCAAGTGCTCGTGCAAATTTAGCAAGTGTTTCTCTTGGATACGTATGACACATTCTGCTTCCAAGACGAAGAGTTTTATTTGAACCTGTGATTATCTTAGCACCAGCTTTGACATTGACATTAGGCAACTTACTTGCATTCTTTATCAAGTCACAAAGTATAGGTTTTGTAAGTTTAGTTGGTAAGACAATCTTGAGACGTGTTGCCATGTCAACAAGTGCAACCTTTGTGTATCGGAGACACTGCCTTGTATCAACTTTGAAACCCTTCTTATTGTTAACATATGCTCGAACATTTAGAGTTGTATTTTTTTTGGCAACATTAATAGGTCTATTATTTGTTTGATGTCCAAATCCAAATAATTTCCTAACATTCTGTGGCACCTTGACACCAGCCTTTCTGTATGCATCATCAACTTTATTTTTTGAATATTCTATACTTTTTGGAAAAGTGTAACAACAAGGTTGACCCTGTGGATTGGGCTTTATATAGCAACCGGTTTGAGTACACTTTCCTTCATAACTATATGGATCTGGGCGACGACCCTTTGGACACGTGGTTCCTCTTCGTGTAATATTTGGCGCAGGTAAGTTATCAAGCCGTCTAGTAATCTTGGTCTTTTTAGGTTTTTTAAGAATTGCATTTTGAGAACCAGAAACTTTAAGAAAGTCATTATTTTTAAGAGCTTCAAAAAACTTTTTTAGAACCTTGTATGCATCATCAACTTCAGTTGTTCCTTGAATCTGAACAACACCCGTACCTGCAATGATAATTGCAAACTCCTTTTCAAATGTAAGATATAAAAACTTTTTCTCATTGTACTTTGCAACTACACGCATACCATCAAATTTAGATTCAACATCTGGATCACTAAACACATCAAATATCAAACTCGTCTTTAAAGGAAATCCAACTTTAAATTCTGATGTAATATTATTTAGTTTGACTACACTTGAAGAAGGTATCTTGTAATAATGTTTTGAAAAGAAATCTAAAAGTTCTTTGGGTTGTGTTTTAAGATTATCAAGATGTCCCCCAGAAAACCGAATCTTTCCAGACTTGTAATATGAAAAACTGGCACCTTTTGTTTCACCACCCTTTGTAATCTTGAGCTGAAAATCCGCACTTACAAATGGTTTTGATTCATCTCCAATAAGTCCATATTCGGATGTATATGAGAGTGCAGTCTGAAACTTTCCATACCTAATTGTAAATTCAGTCACTTTGATTCCACCTTCTGAAACAAGTCCATCTTTTTTTACTACATCAAGTATCTTCTTGATATCAATAGAATGTTTTGTATCAACAGTTGCATTATAAAGACCAATTGAAAGAGGTGAAATTTCTAAAGTAAGTTTTTTAAGAACCTCTTGACGAGGAATAAAATAATCTTTTTTGTATTTATCAACTTCTGGCTTAGCCTTTTTTCCGCGCGGTAGAATTTCTTCAAGATATCTTTCAAAACGCACACGAGGTATTTGAAATGAACTATCTGTACTCAATATATGTAACAAGGCATTTTTATTGTCATCTGACATCTTTTCTATTTCGTTATATTTTTATTTTAAAAATCATTATTAACCTGAAGACCTTCATCCACTATTTCAACTCCAAAAATAAATGGAGTTGCTGGGTAAGCTTGACCCCTGTATGTCTTGGCTTCTGTACGCACTTCAAGACTTCTTGAACTAAATGGTCCGGCACACATGTCTTGATTAAACTTAATTTTACCAAGGTTATTCTCCATACAGTGTTGATTGAATACATTTATAAAATTCTTTTGAGGACAAAACAAGTCTGGACCATATCTAACCTTTTCAGATGCCAAGAAGTTCTGGAGACTGTTTGTAACCATTGCAACTTGTTGTTGAATAATTTTGAAATAAGGTGGTAAAACATTCCATATGTCTTGGCTGGAATACTTTTGTGCACATTCAAGATATGCCATGATACATTTCTTATGAATTGCAGGGAGTTCCTTGTCAAGTTTATCATCTAAATTCTGATCAGCTTCCGTAACCTGTTTACTAAAGTTCCATGGAAGAATACGACGTAATACACTTCCAGAGTTGTCCTTCCAGTTTGGAACTTCATTCCCTGCAAGTATACCTGGCGCTTTCCACTCAACAGACTGAGCCTGTTTATACTTACACGCGAGTGAAATATCTTCACCACTCACAAGAGACTGAAATTCAGCCTGTTCAAGACACAAGTCACCTTTGACCTCTGGTGCAATAAACATGAAACAATCATAGATTGATGAAAGTCCAAATTTGCGCTCAACATTATTTGAAAGAGTCTTGACATCTTCAGATTCATAAAACTTTTTAAACACTTTTGTAAGAATAGTTGATTTACCAGACCTTGCAATACCCTTGATGAAGGGAATAACTTGCCACTTGTCAAGATCACAAATATCAAAACACATCTTACCACCCATAACATACATCCATTTAGATACCTCTGGTTCAAACTGTTGATAATCCAGGATACTTTGAAAATGAGGAGTTGGGATATCCCACCAGTTTTCAATATGATTGAAGTGATTAAAATTCTTGTCAAAGTACTTGCAACTTGCAATTGTTGGATCAAGACAGTGAAACTCTGGACTATCATATGGGTAAAAACGACACTTGTACTGACCAGTTTTCATATCCCACTCCTTACCAACAAAGAGACCATTATTGTATGACCAGACATGCCTATTCTTCTTAATCTCAGGAAACTGTATATCATTAGAATTCTGAAGAAACTTTGTTGCTTCAGGTCCATTACTGCTTCTTGCAGTAAGATTTTTCCAAACCTCATACTCCGTCTCTTTCTGTGCAAATGCATTTACAAATTTTTCAACTTCTATAACTGGTTTCCAAGCCTTTGTATTGTACCCATCAACTGTTATAATCTGTTTACAGCATTGATTTTTATACCTTCTATATTTTCTTGTGTAAAGTTCATTAAAACATGCCAGTAAAAGTTTCTGAAATGGAGCAAGGTTATCATCCTCCATGTTCATTGTTGTACTTCTGAAAAGACTGTTATTCACATTTGTATCAATACATACCAGAGTCGGGTGATTGATTCGCTCATATTGACGTGTATACCTAAACACGGTTTCATATGCGTCATCAGACATCTCAATCAGACGGTTTATTCTGGTTACAATCTTGAATTCATTTCCATTAATATCCTGAGTTTCTTCATTTGCAACATCAAGCTGAACTGCACGGTGATACATTTCACTGAGAGTTTTCAGTTTACGATTATTCTGGTCTGTTACACGTTCCATGTCAAGTTCACGAGGAAATCCACTGTTATCAAGTTCTTCTGGTCTGTAAAATTGCTTAAATCCATTTGTCATTGGAACCCAACGGTCTCCTTTACAGTCCAGACACCATACAGCTTCAAGCTGTCCGATGAATGTAATGAGCTTGTCCTTGTCAAAAGTCTGAACCTGGTTTTTGAGAAGTTCAAGTTTGGACTCGTCATTATTATCAGTGGGATTGAGGTAATGAGTCGCCATTATATTACTTATTCTTATTATATTTATACATAGTTTCTGTTTTTTAACTATCTTTTTTTGATAGCTGAGTCAGGATTTTTACAAGAATCTTATTCTGCATCTCCATATGTTTTGAAATTGTAACAAGTGCAGTACAGATAGTCTGTCCATCCTCTGTTGCCAAAAATGGCTCCAGCACAGCCCCAAGATCAAAACCATCTTCCTCCTCCTCTTCCTCGCCATAATCCTCGTCAACTTCTTCGTCTCCCATTTCAATGTCCTCTTCCTCTTCCTCTTCCTTCTCGGGTTCTTTCTTTTTAGGAGGAGGAGCCATTTACGTTTAACGAGAAAAATATAAGACTCTCCTGACGCGGTGAAAATTTATCAGGCGAAAATAAAATATTGGCGTATACTAAATGGCTGGAGGACTTATGCAATTGGTCGCCTATGGCGCACAGGATGTCTACCTCACTGGTAACCCCAAAGTTACCTTTTTCCAGGCTGTCTACAAACGCCACACCAACTTTGCGATGGAGAATATCCAGCAGACTGTGAATGGTTCCGCAACCTCAAATGGTCGTGTCTCAGTCACTGTTGCTCGTAACGGTGATCTTATCGGTGAGATGTACATTGATCTCCAGACACAAACAACTGGTTGCAACACATTTTCTGGACCTTCTATCACCTTTCCTGATGGCTGCTGGCTCGCTGAGCGTTCTATTTCCGACATTGAACTCTCTATCGGTGGACAGCGCATTGACAAGCATTACCAGCGCTGGTGGAGGTTGTATTCCGAGCTCTTCCTGGACGGAGAGAAGAAGGCTAACTATGCACAGATGGCATCCAATCCATCGGGTGAGCCATTTAATTCAGGTGGTTCATCGGGTGTTAATGCGGGACAAGTCTTCCTCCCGCTTCTCTTCTTCTTCAATAGGAACCCCGGATTGTACCTTCCTCTTATTGCTCTCCAGTACCACGAGGTTCGTCTTGATTTTGATTTGTCTAGTGAATACAGTACATGCTTCACATCCACTTTCAACGTCTGGGGTAACTACGTGTACCTTGATACCGAGGAGCGTCGCAGGTTCGCTCAAAAGGGTCACGAGTACCTCATTGAGCAGGTTCAGCATACAGGTACCGATTCTCTCGGGTTGTCTACTTCAGTTCCAGTTGCAGCTGGTTCAGGTGCTCAGATCCGTCTCTCATATAATCACCCAGTTAAAGAGCTCATCTGGTGTATATCAAATCAGGCCTCATCATCTGGCAAACAGCTCTGGGACTTGACATCCAACTGCGGAACTGCAAACAATGTGCTACTTGCGATGCAGACATCAAATATTTTTCAGGGTACCACCTCGGCTGTTTACCCGGGTCCATATTATTCAAATTTGATTGCAAGTGGTACCGCATTCGGTTTGAGTGCAAATAGCTTCTCTGCCATCCCATATGGTTACCAGGGAACTCCTCTCCTTATTAATGTTCCTACAGTATATAATGGGACACTTGCGACAGCTGGAGCTTCGGCGGGCCAGACCATTGGATGCAGCTGGACAGAGGATGGTAATCCCCTTGGTGTTACACCCGGCCCAAATGCAGGTCGTTCACAGTCTGTCGGACCTCTTGCATCCTTCCGACTCATTCTCAACGGTCAGGATCGCATGAAGGATCAATCTGGTAAATATTACAATCAAATGGAGCCATACTGGCATCACTCTGGAAACCCTTACCCGGGTATCTATTGCTATTCATTTGCGCTCAAGCCCGAGGAGCATCAACCAACCGGTACATGCAACTTTTCTCGTATTGATAACGCCCAAGTTGATGTCCGTATCAAGACCGGTGTTAACGCAAACCAGGGTGGTAATACCCTTGAGATGTATGCAGTCAATTACAACGTCCTCCGTATCCAATCTGGTATGGGAGGTCTCGCATTCTCCAATTAGATGTTTTTTAGAAAAAAGTTTAAAAAAATCTGGGAAACCACAAATAATAAAAAAAAGAGTTTCTTTTATTATTTGTAAATAACAGTATGTGTGATAACAACATCAGCAATGAATCATATTGTTCTGGGGGAGGTACTGATTTAACATGGATCGATCCTTATTTGATTGAACAACCTCCTGCCATTGTATACGGGACTATAACATATCCAGCTACTACAGTATACATTCCTTGGGATTACCCACCTCAGATTAATGTTGGATTTATGGGAAATAATTTACCTCTTATATTGTCTTTTAGTTCTAATTTGGTTACTACCGCTGGTACATTTCCAATTGTTTCATCTGTAAGTACAGGATTCATAAACGATTATTATACAGGTGTAACAGATGCAGTAACTGGAATTGCTCTAACATCAGATCCAATTATTACAAATGGTATTTATTCATACAATAGTAATAATTATTATTATTTTAATTATGCAAATGCCGGTATTAATTTGACAACAACAACTAGTAATATAGTATCATGGTATCAAAATTATAGTACTTTACCACCTAATATGTCAATATCAACTTCATTTACTGTACCTGGATCAGGCTCTTTTACACCTGCACCCGCGACAATAGGAGCCACTGGTCTTACAACTGCTTCAAATATTACTATAACGTACACGGGTGCTACGGGTGCTACAAATTATCAAATTGGGTACTCAAATAGTTATCCAATGAGTACTATTCGATATCCGGTGTCATCTTTACAGTCTAACACAGCAACCGCTATCGTGAGCACGGTGGCGCCATACAATACTGTACCACTTTATCCAGATACAATGTATACTGCGAATGTATCCGCGCGTGATAGTACACATACATGGAGTACAGTTGTAACATCTGCCACAGTTACAACAGGAACATCGCTTTCTAATATAGTTGGTCTTTCTTCTTCGAGTGTAATTAGTTTTCCTGGAATTACTCCTATTTTAGCTAAAAAGGTACTAGATAATTCATCTGTTTTTGTCATAAATCCATTACCAACAACTTCACAGACGAGTAATCCTTTTTCACTTCCTATTA
>Ga0209499_1001419_pt1 | contig 16655 bp, 16 predicted proteins | sample C_130208_EF_Meta_FD_187306 | JGI IMG/M metagenome (GOLD analysis project Ga0209499, IMG submission 187306) | Freshwater microbial communities from Lake Croche, Canada to study carbon cycling - C_130208_EF_MetaG (SPAdes) (version 2) | ecosystem: Environmental > Aquatic > Freshwater > Lake...
TTTGTGACCATCGAATAACCTCCTATCGGAGGACTTACTGATGGCTTATCAATTGGTCGCTTCTTCTAATCATCAAGGAGCGTTAGCTAATCTTTCTTACCTCTTTTACTGGTCCCATCCTTGGCAAAATAAAAAATTGCCAGAATAGCCAATGCGGTGAACAGTAAGCCTTTCATAAGAAAATCATACATAAAGACAAAGCTGGTGGAGGTTGTGCGTTGTGGAGGTGCCGGGAATCGAACCCGGGTCCTTCGGTATTAAAACAGGGCTTCTACGGGCGTAGTGTGACTATCGCTTTCTCAGTCCCGAAGTTTTTACACACATCACTTCGACGAACTCAGTTGCAAAACTGTTCTCCATCGTTGTTTGCAACACCAACGATGTGAAAAGCCCCCTAGTCGACGCTAGATTCCAGGTCGAGAGCGGCACCTGGGCTAACGGATTCACAGTAGCTTATGCAGCTAGTGTGTAATCAGACGATTTAACGTCTGCAGTTATTTTTTTGCACGGATTATTGGTTAACGAGATCATTCCGGCTTCCTCGGCCCGCTTCCCCTGCCTCAACATCCAAAGTCGAGACCGTTCACCCCCAAGATTTAAAGTGCTTTCACACTTACAACTTGGAGAAAAAGAAACGTATTTCTTATCCCCTATTTAATTGTCAATTGTCTGCGCCGTCGCGACGTTGCCTCAAAAATTGAGGTATCGAAGCGGCGGTGAGATAAGTGTAAATCAGGAAAGCGGGAAGGTGTTAATCCTCGTATTTTGATGCAGCACGACTGGCTTTACCGCTCAAAGTACGCGAGACAACGCGGGAAACTTCACGATCAGCCTCACGTTCCTTTATCGCCTCGCGCTTGTCATGGGCTTTCTTACCCTTAGCAATTGCAATCTCAACCTTGGCTTTTCCATCTTTGAAGTACAACTGCAAAGGAACCAGGGTTGTCCCAGAATCCTTCAACTTGCCAATTAATTTGTTGAGCTCATTCTTGTGAACAAGAAGTTTGCGATCACGGCGCGGTGTGTGATTAGTCCACGTGCCCTCGGTGTATTCCGGAATATGAACTCCCATCAACCAGAGTTCACCGTTATTGACCATGGCGAAACCATCAATCAGCGATGCGCGGCCAGCACGAAGTGATTTAACTTCAGTGCCAGTAAGCACCAATCCGCACTCAATCACATCAGCAATTGAATAATCGTGACGTGCCTTCTTATTTTGAGCAATGACCTTGCGGCCTATCTCTTTAACCATGCCGCATCACCACCCTAGATATAGCAACTCAACAATTGAATTGCAGAGCTAATTCTCTCACTACCTATCAATGAGAGTCGCCAAGTGGGTGCGAATTAGACCTTTAGATAGCGGCGAAGGGTAATGACTGAGGCCAGAATCGATACAAACAAGCCCGTTGCCAATAGCCACGCAGAAGCGACCCAGACCTGCCCCCATCCAAAGAACTTGGTGAATGTTAGTAGAGGAGCAACGTTGGAATCGATGACGGTCTTTAATCCAGCAAGTAATCCGGTAGCAAGTGCCCAACCAATGATTGCTGAGATAACACCTTCCAATAAGAACGGAAGTTGGATTGACCATGATGATGCACCAACAAGTTTCATTACGCCAGTTTCACGTCGGCGGTTAAATGCTGCAATACGCAAAGTATTTGAAATCAACAATGCCGCGGTTAATACCGATGCAAGACCAACAGCTAATGCACCGTTGCGAAGAACGGCTAATAATCTAAAGAATTTCTCAAGGATTGTTCGCTGGTCTTGAACTACATCAACACCTGGTCGGCCACTAAAGGCGCTAACAATTACTGAAAATTGTGTTGGATCCTTCAGCTTAACTCGGAAAGATTCTGGTAACTGATCTGCAGTCACATTTTGCGCGATCGCAGATTCCTTAAAGCGCTCTTGAAAACGTGTAAATGCTTCTGATTGTGATTCATAGAAGACGCTATCTACAACGCTCATCTGTTGTAAATCCTGCTGGATTGCCAATCGCTGATCAGCTGTCACAACACCTGATGCACATGAAGGTGAATCAGAAAGATTTCCACACAAGAAAACAGATACTTCAATCTTGTCGTACCAATAATCCTTCATTGCACTCACTTGAGAGTTCGCAAGAAGGCCAATTCCAAGCAATGACAGTGAAATAGCTGTTGTGACAACAACAGCAAAGGTCATAGTTAAGTTACGACGAAGTCCAATTCGAACTTCACTGAGAAGAAACCGTGCGCGCATGTCTTATCCCGTCCTTAACCCGTGTACCCATAAACGCCACGAACTTGGTCGCGGATTACATTTCCTGCATCAAGCTCAATCACGCGCTTACGCATTTGATCCACAATGCCAGCATCGTGTGTTGCCATCAAAACTGTTGTGCCCTCGCGATTAATGCGATCGAGCAACTTCATAATGCCAACAGATGTAGCCGGATCAAGGTTTCCGGTTGGCTCATCTGCAATCAAAATCGGTGGGCGGCTAACGTATGCGCGAGCGATTGCTACACGCTGCTGCTCTCCACCCGAAATCTCAGAGGGCAAACGATCGCCCTTATCTTCCAATCCAACAAGCTCCAAAACTTCTGGAACCTCGCGATCGATTTCTTTTTGTGAGTACCCAAGAACATGCAATGTGAATGCAACGTTTTCAGTGATGGTCTTGTTTGGCAGTAAGCGGAAATCTTGGAAAACTGTTCCGACCGAACGGCGAAGTTCTGGAACTTTATGATTAGCCAATGTCCCTAAGTCTTTTCCGGCCACGTGAATTGAACCTGATGTAGGGCGCTCTTCGCGAAGAACTAAACGCAAGAATGTTGATTTACCTGATCCTGAAAGTCCAACAAGGAACACGAACTCGCCTTTTACAATCTCAAGATTTACAGAATCAAGGGCTGCACGCTCTTGACCAGAGTAAATCTTGGTGACATTTTCAAAGCGAATCATTAAATCTCCCATTGCATCTGCGGGGTGGAATTTCGGGGAACCACCTTCGACCTGCGCTTAGTTTATGGAAGGCAGGCTGAAATCGTTGGATCTAACGCGGGTTTGAGCCTGAAGAAAGTGTGAGATTTATCGAATCCTGTGGATTCTCAGGAATTATGAACTTCGGCGCCAACGAATTCCGGCTTCGATGAATTCATCGATTTCACCATTTAATACAGCTGCTGTATTTCCAGTTTCATAATCTGTACGCAGGTCCTTAACCATTTGATACGGCGCTAATACATAGGAGCGCATTTGATTACCCCAAGAACCAGAGTTATCGCCCTTGAGTGCATTGATCTTTGCCTGCTCTTCTTGGCGACGACGCTCTAATAATTTAGATTGCAGCACTGCCATCGCTGTCGCTTTATTTTGAATCTGAGAACGCTCGTTTTGGCACGAAACAACAATTCCCGTTGCAATATGAGTTAAGCGCACAGCAGAGTCCGTGGTGTTAACCCCTTGCCCGCCAGGACCTGATGAACGATAAACATCGACCCGAATATCTTTTTCATCAATTTCAATGTGATCACTTTGCTCAACAACTGGCACAACTTCAACACCAGCAAATGAAGTGTGACGGCGACTTTGGCTATCAAACGGAGAGATGCGAACTAAACGGTGTGTTCCTTGTTCAACGGACAATGTGCCGTATGCATATGGCGCAGAAACTTTAAATGTTGTTGATTTGATTCCCGCTTCTTCAGCATAAGAAGTTTCAAGAACATTAACCGTAAAGTTATGGCGTTCGCAGTACCGCAAGTACATGCGCATAATCATTTCAGCCCAGTCGGCTGCTTCCACCCCACCTGCTTCTGAACGAATAGTGATCAACGCATCGCGGTCGTCATACTCACCATTTAACAATGTCTGAACTTCTAATTCGCTGACTGCCTTCTTAACAGCATCCAATTCATTCTCAGCATCTTGAATTCCACCTGGCTCACCTGCGGCTAATTCAAAGAGGATGGCTAGATCTTCCACACGTTGACGCAATCCAGATAACTTGGCAATCACAGACTGCACTCGCGATAGACGGCTTGTGATCTTTTGTGCAGCCTCTGGATCATCCCAAAGATTAGGTACGCCAGCCTCAACTTCTAGTTCATCAGCTTGCTTGCGAAGTTTTGGCAGATCCAAGACCTTTTCAATAGAGACAAGGGTCGCGTCAACCGCGTTAATCTCTAATTGATATTCGCGTGCGGCCATGCACTAAGGATACCCATGCTTACTAGTGCAAGCGAATTCCAAATAGGTAAAAGCCTTCTTGAACTTGATTTATTGTTCCTGCTGACGCTGTTAAAAATACTGAATCCTTCGATGAAAATGGAACTTTGAATGGCAAGTTAACTTCTGAACGCGTTTGAATTGCTAACGATTGACCATTACATTCGTAAGCTGTCAGTTGAATTCCCTTTAACTGATGCCACTTCAAATCGCTGTCGTCATTGCTCCAAGAGTGGAGTTCGAGCAAGACTTCTAACCCACCTCGGTTGCAATCTATTGGAATAACAGGATGTGCTCGATGGGTTAGTAGTGACATTGGAACAGTGAACATATTTGCTTTCCCTTGGTAATAACTGCCTTTGTCTAGTGTATGAACACCCCGTTGCGCTGCTGCCTCTGTTGCCTGAACTAAAGATCGTTTGGCAATTATTACGGTCGATACATCCGTCATCACCATTAATGACGCCACCGTGATCACAAACAATCCAATAACGATCACAGCAATTGATCCTGTTTCATCAGCAAAGTTTTTTAAATGTGCGGCAAATTTGCTAACTATCCCCCCATGCTTTTTGTTCATCACGGTAGCCACGGACTTAAGTGCTCTTGGGAGCTAGCAGAAATCACTCGTCCAGTCTGTTGGTCAGTAAAGGTGATAGTTAGTCTGACTCGATTATCAGCTGATAGGCATGGGTAATTGCTGCACTCCAGTTGCGTACGCAATGATGCAACTTCAGAATCAGTTAACTTCCATTGTTTTGCGAGTAACTGTGTAGCTTTTCCCGAAAGATCACGGGCAGCAGATTCATTCTCACTTATTACATAAACGCGTAGGACTTCTCTGGCCATAGACCGAGCGATCTCTTCGTTCACGCTTACGCTAGAAAAATGATTCAGATATATAAACACTGGGATAAACAGTGGGATAGCTAATGCAACGAATTCAACAATCGCACTTCCGGAATCAGAAAAAAACTTAGCCTTGAGCCAAAGCAATATCTGCCAAGTTTTCTCACGAAAGGGTTTCATCACTTGGAATTAGTCGGTTCAATAACAGCTATCCCAACAACATCTGTAGCTGGGTTGCCTCCCATTAGCGAAACCAATCCAGGAACAAGTTGTGGAAGAGTATTTGTTCGATGGCTTATAAGGACTTGAATCTTTTGAATACGTCCTCCCACGTCAACTATTTCATCTCCAGTCCGAAATTGGTGGGAAATTGCACGAGCAGAGGCATCACCTTGAGCTAAAGCCATATCGGTATTTCGAATATTGGTTGCAACGATCAATTGAACCCCTATCAAGAAAAGTATCAACATGGGAATTAGGACTAGCGCGCTTTCGACATTTCCGTCCTCTTGGCGCACTGTGCGCATAATTCGCGTTCGAAATTTTTGAGTGACTGAATTAGTTTTTGTATCCATGATGCACGTTCAACGTATTCCATTCATAGAATCCAATGAATTTTTTAATATTGCTGTCAATCGTGGTGCAGCAATCGTCCAAATTGCGGTGACTAACCCTGTTGTCATTAATACGACGAGTACCCATCCAGGTACATCTCCGCGATCATCTTTTAGTCGTGCAAAAAATGCATCATGTTTCTTAATCAATGCATTGCGAAATTGGATTTCAGCTAGTACTGCGCGTTCTGCAATTGGTTTCATTATTCCTCCTGTTTGTGATGTGACGGATTGTGCTTAATTAATGTGATGCCACGGTGAATTCTCGTTACCCCTCCCTCTGACACTTCGTGAAGAATCGGCGAATGTGGATAAGCATCTAGCTCCACTGACATTGACACTTTGGGTGCCGGGCAAATCTGACTGGTTCGCTGTGAACTGGGGTTGTGTAGTCGAAGCACATCTGTGCTCCAGTTAAATCGCATTTACCGGTATCAATCAACTGAAGAATGGCTTGCACGATGGTTCCGGCCATTTGGTAGGAAATTGCAACTGGAATTTCACTTGTGTGTGGGACTAAAGGAACCATGTGTTCTATTCCGTAGCGCTCTGTTTTCCCGATTTCAAGACAGTGCGCGCATGGTGTCTTGCCTGGTATTACGAAGGGGCCAGCGTAAGCGGCTCCACCTAATACTTCGCCTACCAATAGGTGGTTCATTCGATCCCGCATTAATTGTTCGATTAGCTGCGGGGAGTATTGCCCGACTATGACGCGTACATTGTTTTCTGGGATAGGTGAATTAATTGTGCCTTTAACATTCTTGGAAGCAGTTGGAAAAAGTGACCACTCCCGGGTCAACTCTTCAATGCGTGATTTGTAGTTCAGCCCGAAATCACTAATTCTCAATACGCCTGTACCTAAATCGCTGTCACCAATCGAATTTAGATCACGGTGGGATGCAATTGAAAACTTAGTATTTGTTACTCCGCTCGCTAATAAAGCAGCGTAGATAAGGGTTGCTAAACGATTTTCACCATAAATTTCGACTCCGAAATTTTGTCGCGCTGATAAAACTTCAACTCCCCCATCGACCACACCTTCCACCCAAGTGGTCTGACTCAACTCGGGAGACATGCGTAGTTGCAACTGTTTAAATGATGCATCATTACTTTGATCTTCGGTACTTGCTGCTCGCTCTGCTATCGGAGAATGAAATCGATTATGTAATCTGATTTTCGAACTTGTTGTGTCGATGAGTTGAGTGATTTCTAATTGGGTAATCACTTTTTCAACTACATCTAATGGCGCCTCAATTTCAGAACTAATATCGAAGGCACAATGGAGTCCATCAAGCTTTGCGATGATTGCCCGAGCACCGGGATAGTGAATTGAAATTGCTCGATGCGCCGAAGCAATGATTAAAGATTTTTTGTGTTCAGAATCGGGTTGACTGATATGCACCCCTTGCTTGAGTCGAGGTTTGGATGCATCGGTGAGGTCAGCTTGCCCACTTTCGATTGAGATTCGAGTTACGCGCGCGGGCCGCGATCCTTTGATGTACTGGCGGGTGATTCGTGGTGCAGGTGAAGGATGTGTGCTCATGTGCAGAAGAATGCTGATGGCGAGCGCTTCAGAAATATGAGGCCGACCGAATCTGTGGAGTTCGAGGGATTCGCTGGCGCTCTGGTTACATTCAATTACTGCGAGCAATAAATGGACTAATCCCAAACAAAAGACCCCCGCACCGTTAAGTGCGAGGGTCTTTCATAACGCTAGACGTTCGCGGGTGAACTAGAGCTCACCTACGCACAACGAAATTTAATTACTGTGCTTTGCCAAGAATACGATTGACCTTGGTGCCACACACTGGGCAGATGCCTTGTGCCATGCGACGACCAGATTCTGAAACCTTTACAGTTCCTTCGAAATCACGCTTCTCTTTGCACTTAACGCAGTAAGCGTCACCTTTGTATGTCTCTGCAGTCATTCTTTTCCTCCTATCGACGCTTGCGATCCCATCGGGATTGCTCCCCGTGTGGGGCAGGCGTTCGTGTATGAGGCTACCCCTGAACACGCTTAATTGAGCGTATCTAGGCACCTTTATTTAGGAGTTTTTTTAGCGCTTCTGGGGCGGTGAGCGCCGTTTCAGCCGCCTCATACCCGTTCAAGTACGCCTCGGCCAGCTCCTCTTTGGGAAAACGGGCCAATAGCTCTTTGAATTCGGGGCCATGGTCGAAGAACTGCAGGTGGATCGCCTCATGGAACAGGACGTAATCCAGAACATGCTCGGGAGCGCCTTTGAGTCGATCAGATATTCGAATTGAGCGATCTGCGCCAGTACAGGAACCCCAGCGCTCGCGCATTGCCCGCCAATTCACTGATGATGGGCGCACCGTGATTTCTGGGGCCAGTTCAGTTAAGAGTTCGCCAATGCGGTTGGATAGGCTTTCCTCGCTCATCGTCGTCGCCGCCTCTTGGGCACGGATCTTGGCGACCATCTCAGGAACCATCGCCCGTTCATCTGCTTTGCTCATACGGGCTGGAATCGAGACCACGATCCGTCCGCCCTGACGATAGGCAGAGATATTTTTCTTTCGACGAGTCGATCTGATGACAATAATCTCGCCCTCTGAGATTCCAGGAAGGGTTTGATCCTCAAGAGTTGCTTCAACTAATGAAGAACTCTCGAATTCAATCATCGCGAACTCTCCATTTCTGATGCCAGATTTCTTGCCACATGTAGTTACTGAACTTAGAAAATAGTAGGACATCTCTCAACTAAACCTTGAGAGATTCACGATTTGAGGGCGCGAGTCTTTCTGAATTCCAGTTAAAAGGGCTGGAAACAAAAACGCATTACCCCAATAAATAATGCTTTGTCAACGCAGTGCCGAGTTGATAAACCACTGTCAAAGACTTACTTTACGACTACGAACTCCTCGGATAACAGTTCTACATCAGCAAGGGGAAGGCTGATTTAGAGCAAGTGACCGGGGAGTTCGCTTTTCTATTTCCAGGTCATTTCCATCTGTTCAATGAACTAAATCAACCCCGACAAATCATCAGGAATCTCTAAACTCTTCATGAAACTCTCAGCATTCAACAAATCTTCTGCTGTTGGGAGAATTCCACTCCATATGTGATCTCGCGATTGCACATCTTTTAATTCGCGAACTTGTTTCCAAAATACTGTCGCTTCTCTGGCAAGTCGCGGTGACACCTGCAACCCCAGCAGCGATGAAAACAACTGTTGAGTTGGCGCAGATGTTGCACGGCGACGGCGCAACGTTTCCTGAAGTGCTGCAATATTGGGAAGGCGATCACCCGCAGCTAGAGCGACAACTTCTTCGCTCCACCCATCAATTAATGCCAAAACAGTTTCCAATTTAGTCAAAGCATCACGTTGTGCGGGTGATTCTTGTGGCGTAAAGATTCCTTCATTTAGCGCAATTGTGAAACTTTCTGGGTTTGAAGGATCAAATCCGTTACCTGATTCAAGTGCTCGTTGTGCTTGCTCCTGAATCGCATCCATATCAATATTGATTCCCTTGCCGTAATCAGTAATTGCGGTACGGATATAGGAAACAAGCCAGGGATTGTGTGCAAATAATCGTGCGACCGCGGCTTCGCGTAATGCTTGGAAAATTCGGACCTCATCGAGTGGAATATCTAAATCCGTTGCCCATTCCTTAATATTCTGTGGAACTAGCGTTGGATACGCAGAATCAACCAACGGTAAGCCCACATCATGTGCCCCAGTGACTGTTCCTGCTAATCCACCAATTGCTTGCCCTAGCTGGGTTGCAATCAACGATCCAATAAATGAATTAAGCAGTGCTGCAATCATTCCAACGGGAATCTGCATCTGAGCTTGTTCACCGCTCGGGGTTTCAGCTGCTTCTGCTTCTCCAAATGAGGCTTGTTTTAACAATTCGCCAATCGCGGTGGATAGCCCAACTGCCAATGGTTCAACGGATGTTTGCCATCCTGCCAAAGTTGTATCTACCCAATCTGTGCGGGCCAGTGCAATGTTTCCAGAATTGGGAGATCTAGGAAAAAAGGTCGCTTCATCTAGCCAGAGCTCTGCAATAGAAAATGCCTGCTCGATTTCTGCAACATCATTGGCGCCAACAGGAGAAGAACCTTGCGCCGTTGTAAATTTTTTTGCAGTATCTCGGACAATATTTTTAGGTAATGCTTCAGTAGAACCAGTAAAACCGGCACCATTAATCCCAAGTTTTGAAAACTGTTCTTGTATCTGTCGTTGCATCTGTTCCATCATGGCAGCAAAATCAACCGGCTCGTTAGAGTCCTCTGAGTTTCCTGGTGTGAAACCAAATGGTGTCATAGTTGAATCCTCCCAGCCTTGGAACAATTTCGCACGCGCTTTCATTCCCAGAGCGATAGAGTGAGCACATGTCCAACGCATTCTCAGCTCTCATTTGGTGGGTAGTCCCGGCTATCGGCTTAATTGGGGCGCTTGGCTATGTCACATGGGTATCAAAGTTTGAAGGAAAGTATCAGCAAGAAACTCAACGTTCTGTTGGCCAGTTTCAACGTTTTCAAGATTCATTGCGCGATTCGCAAGCCCGCGACGTTATTGCCGACGGTGTTGAGCCAGATTTAGAAAATGGCGACACAGAATCCCTCAGCATCCCCGGAGAAATTAATCTCAATTCCGTGCCTCCTACACAAAAGAATTCACGAATTTCTGTGATTCGCCCGGACGCAAGCTAGTTCGAGATCTGCAGTGCGATTTTCACCTCTTCCGAAAGTTGTTACGGCGACTCTAGGAATATTTTTTGTGTTGGCCGCTATTGCTCCGCTTCCATTTGCAATTGTCTTGCCAGGTGAAGCTCAAAATATTTTTAAAGGTGTTATTACTATCAAAGATCTTGATACCTATCCCGCAACTGGTCGTATTGATTTGATGTCGATCCGAGTAACAAATCCAGATGCTTGGATCGTTGGACCAGAAGTGGTGTACTCATGGATTAGCGCAGACCGTGCTGTGTATCCAAAATCTGCAATCTATCCGCCAGGAACAAGTGCCAAGCAAGAAGATAAGCAAGCAAAGGCGGACATGGTTGGGTCGCAAAACAAAGCGATCACCGCCGCGATTAATTATTTACAATCCCATCCAGAAGTTATGGGCAACGGATCTAAGGGAGTTGCACAGGCGAATGCATTAGATGGAAACAAAATTAAATTCAAGGTGGCTGAAACTGGTGGACCTAGCGGTGGACTCGTGTTTTCAATTGGATTAGTTGAGCTTTTGACTGAAATAGATTTAATGCAGGGCCGTCATATTGCAGGCACTGGAACTATTAATGATCGTGGCATTGTTGGAGCTATTGGTGGCATCAACGAAAAGATTCATTCTGCCCAAAAAGTTGGCGCGACTTTATTCTTTGCACCAGTAGACAATGCCCAAGAGATTGCCAATGTCCCTAAAGGAATAAAGGTCATCACCGTTGCAACATTGGCACAAGCAGTGTCCTACCTCGAACGCACTCGCAAATAATTTGCAACTGCCACTGACTTCAGAACTATCCTCTACGCCTCCTGAGTGTTTATTCAGCCTCAACTGAGCACATCTTTTACATCCTTTAACCCACAAAAGTTGAATTGGTAGCACTTATCCCCTTGCGATAGTTTTGCCCTATGACCAATAGCCCACAGTTCCAACGCCCATCATTTAACATCCGAGGACGCAAAAGCCCACTAGCCCTAACTATCGGAATCCTCGTAATTCTTGGAGGAATCTTCACAGCGGCAAGTGGTTTCTATGCAGATTGGTTGTGGTTTAAATCTGTTAACTACACAAAAACTTGGTCAACAATTTTGGGAACAAAGGCAATACTTTTTGTCATCACTGGATTGATTACCGCACTCTTAGTTATGTTCAATGTTCTGCTGGCATACAAGCGTCGTCCGCTGTATGTACCAATATCGGTTGAAGCAGATAATTTGGAACGCTACCGCGCGCAAGTTGAACCAATTCGCCGCGGGCTCTTTATTGGTGGCTTTATTGCACTGTTTTATTTTGCGGGAACTTCTGGTTCAACAATGTGGAGATCTTGGTTGCTCTTCAAGAATTCAACTGAGTTTGGTGTAAAAGATCCACAATTTAATATGGACATCTCATTCTTTGCATTCCGTCTACCATTTTGGCAAACACTTATTGGTTGGGCGATTTCTACTCTTGTTCTTTCAATCATCGGCTCCCTTGTCGTTCACTACCTATATGGTGGAATTCGACTTCAGGTTCGAGAAGATCGCACAACTGTTGCTGCTCGTGTCCAGCTTTCAGTCCTGCTAGGGCTCGTAGTTCTACTCAAGGCAGTTGCATATTGGTTCGATCGATACGCCCTTGCGCTAAAAGACAGCAAGCTGATTACCGGTCTTACCTTCACAGATGTAAATGCCGTATTGCCTGCAAAGGCAATCTTGGCCGGTATTGCACTCGTTTGTGCATTGTTGTTCTTTGCAAACATTGTTCGCCGCTCATGGGTTTTACCTGCAGCCGGAACAGCTCTACTAGTTATTTCATCAGTTTTGATTGCAGGTCTATATCCAGCTGCAATTCAAACATTCCAAGTAAAACCAAGCGAGTCTTCCAAGGAAGCCCCATTTATTCAGCGCAATATCGATGCAACCCGTGCTGCATATGGCCTAGAAAACGTAACCGTTAGCGATTATCAAGCGACACTGACGACATCTGCCGGTCAGCTAACTAAGGATGCAGCGACTATTTCAAATATTCGTTTGATGGATCCCAATGTTATTTCGGCAACTTTCCGTCAGCTTCAGCAAATTAAGCCGTATTACACATTCCCAGAATCACTAGACATTGATCGCTACACAGTTGATGGTGTCAAGCGCGATGCAGTTGTTGCTGTCCGCGAATTAAATATCAATGGCAACCCATCACGAAACTGGATTAACGATCACCTTGTTTACACACACGGCTTTGGTTTCGTAGCAGCTTTCGGAAATACTCGCGATGCTGATGGAAAGCCATCATTTGTTGTTGGTAACTTGCCGCCAACGAAGGGTCTTGGAGATTTTGAACCCCGCGTGTACTTTGGAGAAAATGTTCCTGACTACTCGATCATCGGTGGCGTAAAAACAAACTCACCTGTTGAATTCGATTATCCGGATGACACTTCGGCAAATGGCCAGAAGAACTACACATACTCAGGTTCTGGTGGAGTTCCAATCGGATCATTGCTTAATAAGGTTGTGTTTGCACTGAAGTATCAAGAGCAGCGCATTCTTCTTTCTTCACTTATCAATAAGGATTCAAAGATCCTCTTCGAGCGAAATCCTCGTGATCGCGTTGCAAAGGTTGCGCCGTGGCTGACACTCGATGGAGATTCATATCCAGCACTTGTTGATGGACGAATTGTTTGGATCATTGATGGCTACACAACAAGTGCGGGCTATCCATATTCACGTCAGACAACGCTTTCTAACGCCACATCTGATGCATTGACCGCTAACTCAGCATCAATTACAGCTCAGGGAAATGAAAATATTAATTACATCCGTAACTCAGTTAAAGCAACTGTTGATGCCTACAGTGGCAAAGTTACTTTGTACCAGTGGGATGAGAAGGATCCAGTTCTGAAGACGTGGAGCAAAGCATTTCCTGGAATAGTCCAGCCAAAGGCGACTATTTCTAAGCAACTTCTTGAACACATTCGTTACCCAGAAGATATGTTCCGAGTTCAGCGCGAAGTTCTAAGTTCTTATCACGTTAAGACAGCCTCAGCGTTTTATGGAGGGCAAGACTTCTGGCGTGTACCACGCGATCCATCAACATTTGGAGCTAACGCTTCTGCTCAACCTCCTTATTACTTAACACTGCAAATGCCGGGTGAGGCAAAGCCTGAGTTTGCATTGACTACTCCATTTGTTCCACGTGGTGGTCGAGAAAACCTTTCAGCATTTGCAGTTGTTAACTCTGATTCAGGACCTAACTACGGCAAAATTACTGTGCTGCAATTACCACGAAGCACAAACGTAGCGGGACCTTCACAGGTTGCATCAAACTTTGAAGCAAAACCTGAAGTTGCTAATTCCTTGTCATTGCTTCGCCAAGGCGGATCAGATGTAGTACTTGGTAACTTGTTGACACTTCCAGTAGGTGGAGGCTTGTTATATGTACAACCTGTATATGTTCGAGCAACTGCAAACAGTGCTGCATATCCATTGCTACAAAAGGTTCTCGTTTCCTTTGGTGATCAAATTGGTTATGACGACACATTAAAGGGAGCACTTGATCAAGTGTTCGGAGGAAACTCTGGAACTGCTGCAGGTGGAACTTCTACAAATGGAACTACAGGAGTTACTACTAGTTCATCACTTGCTAATTCTCTTGCAAGTGCAAAGAAGGCTTACGCCGATGGTTTAGCTGCTCTTGCAAAGGGAGACTTTGCCGCATACGACAAGGCACAAAAGAGATTGAAATCAGCACTTGATGCTGCAATCAATACTCAAAACAAGAAGTAGTCGACTTGGATTTGGTCTTTATCTATTGGTGCGCATAGGATTGCAACACCGACGCGGGGTGGAGCAGCTCGGTAGCTCGCTGGGCTCATAACCCAGAGGTCGTAGGTTCAAATCCTGCCCCCGCTACTACATCAAAAAGGCCCTCATCTGAGGGCCTTTTTCGTATCTACATTTCTTACTTGATGCGCAGTGAATTGGTAACAACCAGAACGCTACTAGCAGCCATGGCCGCAGCGGCATACAAAGGCGATAACAAACCAGCTGCTGCAATTGGTAATCCAATAACGTTGTAAACAAGTGCCCAGCCCATGTTCGCGCGAATTATTGTGAGAGTCTTTTTCGATAGCTTCAACGCTGCAATAACACTGCCAAGGCCTGTATTCATCAAAGTGATGTCGGCACTGTTTATCGCCGTATCTGTTCCGGTGCCCATAGCCATAGAAAGATTAGCCGCAGTTAACGCTGCAGCATCATTGATTCCATCACCAATCATCAGCACGGTGTGACCTTCACTTTTCATGCGCTCAACAATTTCAAGTTTAGTTTCGGGCAGCGCATGTGAAACAACATGTGCTGCATCGATTCCTACAGTGGTTGCTACAGATGCTGCGACCTCGCTGCTATCGCCCGTTACAAGCCATGGGGTAATTCCCATTTCGCGAAGTGCTGACACTGTTTCAGCCGCATCGCTTTTAAGTTGATCACCAACAGCAAATACTGCAACTGCCACACCATCCCAGGCCAGTACTGCAACTGTTAATCCAGCGGCTTGTCCACGTTCAACCGCGGATTTAATATCAGGATGAAACTCGGTTGAGCTATGAGCAACTGCAGCAGGTGAACCAATGAGCACAACAGGTGATTGTGCACCGATCGAAACACGACCTGCCGCACCGGATCCTGGAGTTACAGAAAAATCTGAAACTGCAAATGTTGAGCGAGGCCCACTCGAAATTCCCTGAGTCGAATTAGCTAGCGCGTACTTTGTAATCGATAGCGCAACAGGATGATTATTGAGAGATTCAATGGCACCGGCAGAGGCAACTATGTTGTCGGTTGTAACAATTTCAGCAAAAGAACGACCAAGAACCGCACCGGCTGCAGTAGAAATCGTTGCATCTTGAACAAGCATCACACCTTCGGTGAGAGTTCCAGTCTTATCAAATACAACGGTGTCCACATTGCGAGCAACCTCAAGAACTCGTGGTTCGCGCAAAACAATTCCACGCGCTGCTCCGCGACCAGATGCAACAAGTAATGCAACTGGTGTTGCTAAACCAAGCGCACAAGGGCAGGCAATTACTAAGACTGTGATTGCAATAGACACTGATTTCGTGAGCGTAGATCCTGTGAAGTACCAGCCAGCGAATGTTCCAATCGCAAGCACAGTAACAATTGGTACGAAGACAGCACTAATTCGATCTGCCAACCGCTGAATCGGAGCTTTCGTGCCTTGTGCGCTGATCACCATCGCCGTTATTCGAGCAAGTTCAGTGTCACTACCAACTCGTGTAGCGCGAACAATTAAACGTCCGTTGTGATTAACAGATGCGCCGATGACTGCCGATCCTGGACGAACATCGACCGGCTTTGTTTCACCAGTAAGCATTGAATTATCAACTGCAGACTCACCCTTCACGACAATTCCATCTGTTGCAATTCGATCCCCTGGGCGCACTTCAAATTCATCACCAATTTGTAACTGCTCGATAGGAACAATGAGTGGGAATCCGCCACGAACTATTGTTACCTCTTTGCTGCCAAGAGCTAATAGTGAAGTAAGTGCGCTACTAGCTTTTGCTTTCGCGCGAGTTTCTAAGTAGCGACCCAGAATTACAAAGAAAATTACACCTGCAGCAACTTCGGTATAGACATCACCAGCACCAGTTGAGTTTGCGTAAATTGACCAACCAAATGCCGCCAATGAACCCATCGAAATTAAGTTATCCATCGTTGGATGCATAATGTTTCTAAAGGCAGCCTTATGTATTGGGAAAGCAACCAACAGCACAACTGGAGCACTAAGAGCGATAACAACCCAGGCAGTTGGTGAATACAGAGGATGTGGCAAGCCAAAGTTGTCTAATGCTTGATGAACCCACATATCAATCTGGTGATGCCAACTCATGACCATTGAAATTGCGACAGCGGGTACTGCAAAAATGAATGCAAAGAACAATGCTCGCGCAGATTTCTTGCTGTGTAGGGTCACAGATTGTGCATCAACCAACAAAGTTGCTGAATACCCAGCTTTTTCTACAATCTTGATTAAATCCTTAGGATTCATTTCTGCTGGAGCCAAAATATGGGCGGTCTCTGTTGCAAAGTTAATAGTCGCACTGACGCCTTCAACTTTATTAAGTGCTTTTTCCACGGAGTTAACACATGAAGAACAGGTCATTCCTTGTACAGAAAGTGTTACTGGCTCTAGAAGTTGACTCATGATGTCCTTTAAGGATTTAACCCGTTGATTACTGCGTTATGTAAAACTCCATTTGTCGAAACTCCGCT
>Ga0209499_1001424_pt1 | contig 16638 bp, 13 predicted proteins | sample C_130208_EF_Meta_FD_187306 | JGI IMG/M metagenome (GOLD analysis project Ga0209499, IMG submission 187306) | Freshwater microbial communities from Lake Croche, Canada to study carbon cycling - C_130208_EF_MetaG (SPAdes) (version 2) | ecosystem: Environmental > Aquatic > Freshwater > Lake...
ACTCGCGAGAAAGATTCTTCGGGGATATATTTTTGCATTGAGGTATTCCAGTTGACTAGGAAAATTTCTAGAGCAAAGCCCGAAAATAGGGCAGCCACGATGGGAAAGAGAATTGGCAGTTCTAACGCAATCGCAAAATCCCAAACGGCAGATGCCGAGATTAAGACCATGGAAATCCCTAACGGGCGAGAGAATTTAACTTTCAGTGCAACTATGCCACCGAGCATCATTCCAACTGTCAGCGCAGCTAAGTTATACGACCAATTCCTTGGTCCGGTATCACCCTTATTAAATGCGAGTGGCCCCAGTACCTGCAACATTGATTCGAAGCAGGCATTAATTGCTGCGAAAGTAATTACCATCGCAACTACCCAAGATCTCGATGAAAATTCAATCCAACCTAACTTTAAATCGTGCAGCATTGAATTCTTTTCACGTTGTGGCATTGCTGGTAAGTCAATTCTCAAAACCAAGATTCCAGCAATTAAAAAGGTAATCGCGTCAGTAAGCAGCGCCCAACCCGACCCGTATAGTGAAACAACTATTCCACCCAACAGGGTTCCAGCGATAAAACCAGTGTTTGTCATTAATCCAACTACCGCATTGCCATGTTGTAATTTTTCTTTCGGCAAAATTTCTGGCATTACACCAGACATAGCTGGCCACCAGAGTGCATTTAGAACTCCAAATAGCGCGCCCATTAATGCGAGTAACCAAACCGATGGAAAGCCGGCGATAAATGAGATAGCACTAACTGCAGCAAAGAATGAACCAATAACGTCTACGGTTCCAACAATTCGATTACGTTTAAAGCGATCGCCAATTACGCCACCGAATAACATGAACGCAATCAGTGGCACAAAGCGCGCCGCCATTACCAAACTTAAATCACTGCCATCGGCACCTGGAATACTTAAAACTCCATAAGCAAGCGCAATTGGCGATAAACCATTTCCGAAATTAGAAATGAAGCGCGAGATTGCTAGTGAAGTAAAACCATCGTGCGAACGGAGATCTTTGAGTTGATTTATCATGCTTTGATACTCAACCGATTCGGCTTAGTTTTCGCCCCGCAGCGCCTTTTCGATTTGGCCAATATGGTCTAGCGGATGCGCGGTATATGCACGGCACCATTTTTCAATAGAAAATGGCCCACTCTCGGAGTGCAGACCAGACTTGCTTAAATCAGCATCAGTTAATCGTTCAATCATGATTAACGAGGACGCGCGCACGGCGCTAAAAACTTTAACCGAGAAATCAATTGGCAAAGTGGAATAGCCCAACACCGCAGAAGCGCCCCAAGCATTTTCATCGTAACCTTGAATGATGGTGCCTTCAGGTTCGGCAATCAAGCGACGAATACGGGCGTATGACTGAGCTTCAGAGTCAGCCATATGGTGAATAACTTGGCGTGCCGACCAACCTTCAGGATGTTTAGCATCTAATTGATCAGCCGGAATCGAGGCAACTAATTTTTCGAATTCTTCGGTGCTCTTGCGATAAGCGGCAGCAATTTCTTTAATACTCATATCAACTCTCCAATACTTGCGATCAGAGTTGAACTATAGATTGATTTAGATAATCTCGGTCAATAATTGCGTAACGCGACGTTTGATTTCATCACGAATAACGCGAACCGGCTCGATACCTTGACCAGCCGGATCTTCGAGTACCCAATCTTCATAGCGCTTGCCTGGGAAAAATGGGCAAGTATCGCCGCATCCCATCGTTATAACTACATCAGATTCCTGAACTGATTCGCTAGTAAGAATTTTAGGAACTTCATGGGCAATATCAATTCCAAGTTCCGCCATCGCTTCAATCGCAATTGGATTAATAGTTTCCTTCGGTGCTGAGCCAGCTGAAAGTACTCGCACTTTTCCGCCCGATAGTGAAGTCATAAATCCTGCCGCCATTTGTGATCGACCCGCGTTATGTACGCAGACGAAAAGCACGGTTGGCTGATTTGTTTGACTGGTCATATCGGAAGCCTAACTCAGGAAAGGAAAATTAGTTAATGAATTTTGAAAAATAAAGAAGGGGCTTGGATTTAATCCAAGCCCCTTCTTTGGTGAGCGAACTGTCTTACTAAATTAGTGCTTTCCGATATTGGCTTTTACGATACGAGGCGTAAATGTCCAAAGCGAATCGCTACGTGGATCGATCGTTAGCTCAACCCAGTGGTTGAAGCCAGAACCAAAAGTCTGAACACGAGTGAAGTTCTCAACCAATGTTCCCTTATCTTTTTCAACTAACTTGCCAGCTGTTTCGTTCATTGGCATGTCAACTTGGTACCAGTGCTCATCGCCATTTTGAAGCAATACTGGCTTTCCGAAAGCAAGTGTTCCGGTAAGGATTGCTTGCTTTGTAGCTGCAAATGCTGCTGTATTTTCGTTATTCGGAGCAGCTAGATCGCGAAGGTAGCCTTCCCAGTCCATGTTTGCTTGAAGCAAGATAATTACGCCAACTGATTCATCAGACTTAGCCTTTGCAAAACCCTTTGCAATCCAAGCTACGTTAGCTGCATCGCGAGCCTTGTATTCGACATCGTTACCATCGGTTGCAGCATCGTTATATGTCTTAAATGTTGGTGTCGCTACGGCTGCGTTGTTTGCTGATCCTGGTACGTGAGGAACGATAAATGTAATGCCCTTGTATGAGAACATTTGTAGTTCTGGATAAACTGCATCATGCAGAATCTTTGGGGTAGTTCCCTTGAACTTTCCGCCAAGTGAGATGTAAGCACCTGTTGCATCTTGGAAGAAGTTTGAGCGAACAAGCGCTAAACGTGTAAGTGGATCGTAGCCACCCTTAACTGCACGATCGCAGTCAACCCATTCATTATCGCCAATTGTGTAGATGATTGGGCGAGTGAATTTGTCAAAGAAGTTTGTGCGAAGAGCTGGGTACGCAGCATCTGTGCACTTATCGCCTTTGCCGGACATGGTGTCACCTGAGAACAAAGTGAAATCAACTTTTGGATTGTTGTTGATATCGGCAATGACGTTAACAGTTTCAGTAACGCCTTTAGCGTCGTATGGCATATCACCGGTTAGCGCGAGCGTAAAGCGCATTGGTGTGTTCGCAGCGTTTGCAGGAATCTGCGATGTGATGATGAAGCTAGCTGCTACTAAAGTAGTGGCAGCGATAGCTGAGATTTTTAGGTTTTTCTTAGAGATGTTCATGTCCGTAATATCCAGAATAAAGATGAAATAGCGGCGCAGAGAATATGACGATTGGGTGAATAAAGAATGAATAAGGATGCTCAAAAAGAGTGTTAGGAATTTACTTCCGAAAAGAGAGATCAGCCTTCTTCATCTCGGCGACTAAAACTCGAATCGCGTTGGCACTCATACCCGGTAACTCTTTAACCGCTGCGAGTGAAACTTTCCGCAAGTCGGCTAATTCAAATAAGCCATCATCTACTAGTGTATGGCGAGCAGGCGCAGTTAAGCCAATTTCTCGCCACGCTTCATCTAAAGATTGATAGCGATCTAATTCGGTTGTTTCATTCGTCGAAACAATTTCTGATTGTTTTTTCTTATCTTCCCGGCGAGCAGCGGCAGCGCGCTTAATCTCAGCTGCTTCCATTTTGATTTTCGCTGCGGATTTCTTGGCCATAGGATTAATCTAACTTTTAATTGGTTTTGAAAGTATTAAAAACTAAAACCGGATAACTGTGTGCGGGAGGCGGGACTTGAACCCGCACGTCCGAAGACACAGGTTCCTAAGACCTGCGTGTCTGCCATTTCACCACTCCCGCTTAAGAGTGCTTATCTAGCCGTGCTGGTCAGCTTCTGTCCAAATGCTGTCCGCTAGATACTGGGCAAGATTAGAGGTAAGTTCGGCATAGTTACAAACGAGCGCGTATGAAAGGGTCAATCCATGGCTACAACACCTACCCCCGCAGATAAATTTACTTTCGGCCTCTGGACCGTCGGCTGGCAGGCACGTGATCCTTTTGGTGATGCAACTCGTGAAGCCCTTGACCCAGTTCGCACAGTTAATGAGCTGGCAGCACGTGGCGCTTACGGTGTGACTTTCCATGATGACGATCTAATTCCATTCGGAAGCGATGATGCTGATCGTCAATCACATATCGATCGCTTCAAGGTTGCCCTTGCCTCATCCGGAATGAAAGTTCCGATGGCAACGACTAATTTATTTTCTCACCCAGTATTTAAAGATGGTGCATTTACTTCAAATGATCGTGACATTCGCCGGTATTCAATTAAGAAGACAATGCGCAACATTGATCTTGCCGCTGAACTAGGCGCTGAAATTTATGTCGCTTGGGGCGGCCGCGAAGGTGCTGAATCAGATGGCGCTAAAGATGCCTATGTGGCACTCGATCGTTTCCGCGAAGCATTTAACACACTAGGTCAATATGTTTTAGATAATGGCTATAACATTAAGTTTGCGATTGAACCAAAGCCAAATGAACCACGTGGCGATATTTTCTTGCCCACGATTGGTCACGCATTAGCTTTTATTAATTCGCTAGATCATCCAGAACTAGTTGGGCTTAATCCAGAAGTAGGCCACGAACAAATGGCTGGTCTTAACTTTGTCCACGGAATTGCGCAAGCTCTTTGGCACAAGAAGTTATTCCACATTGATCTAAATGGTCAGCACGGTCCAAAGTTTGATCAGGATTTAGTGTTTGGTCATGGTGATTTGAAATCAGCCTTCTTCTTAGTTGATCTCTTAGAACGCTATGAATACAGCGGCCCGAAGCACTTTGATTACAAGCCAGCTCGCACTGAAAGCGATAAGGGTGTTTGGGAATCAGCCAGTGCAAATATGCGCACTTATTTAATGCTTAAAGAGCGAGTATCAGCTTTCCGTAGCGATCCTCGCGTAATCGCAGCTATGGCCGAATCAAATATTCCGGGCTTAGCTGAACCAACATTTGCCCCAGGTGAAACATGGCGCGATCTCGCAAACGAGTTCCTCGATATTGAGACAGCTGGCAAGCGCGGTTACCACTATGAAGCACTCGATCAGTTGGCACTTGAGCACCTAATGGGTGCTAAGTAAAACTAGTTCAGAACTAAACGGCACTGCCGCGGCGAGAAACCGCATCAACGCCAGCTGAAACTAATAGCACTGCACCTGTAACAATGAACTTGATACCAGCTGCGTAACCGAGCAAACCCATGCCGTTATCAATAACGGCAACTACTAGGCCACCCAGAATTGCATCGCGCATCTTTCCTTTGCCACCGAACAAGCTGGTGCCACCAATAACTGCGGCGCCAACTGCATAGAGCAAAGTTGAAGAACCACCAGTTGTTGGTGAGATTGAATTCTGGCGTGATGCAAAGAGCAAGCCAGCGATTGCAGATAGTCCAGAGCAGATCACAAAGGCGGCAATGCGAATGTTCTTCACATTGATACCGGCGCGACGAGCAGCTTCAGCGTTTCCGCCAACTGCATAGATGTGACGACCAAATGCGGTGCGACCCAGTACAAAAGTTCCGATTACAAGTAATACCAAAATAACTGGAACTACATATGGAATACCTTTGAGGCTAACCAGCTCGCGGTTATTGCTACGTTCTAGATTAAGTGCAAATACCGCTAGGCCTGAGACTCCAACCAAGCTAATTGTTTTGATTAACCACAACTTAAATAGCTCAGCTTTAAGTCCAGCTTTCCGGCGAGCATTAATGCGGCTTAAACCAAGTAATACATAGAAAACGGATGCAGCGATATAGAAAGCCCAACTTAAGGTCGGTGAGAGATTGCTATTCTGTATCGCTAAAACAGTTTCATCTTCAACGCGAATAGTTCCGCCTTCGCCAGCCAGAATCAGCAAGATTCCTTGGAAGCCTAAGAAGGCAGCCAGAGTTACGACAAATGATGGAATTCCGAGTCGAGCTACTAAGGTGCCTAATCCAAATCCCATCGCCATGCCAACTGCAATGCTGGCAGCAAGTGCGATGTACCAAGGTTGACCATGATCGGTAATTAAAATAACTAGAACTGCGCCGCATACACCTGATGCATAACCAGCAGATAAATCAATCTCACCTAATAGAAGTACGAAAATTAGCCCCATGGCAATCACAATTACTGAAGCTGCTTGAGTTAATAAGTTTGCAAAGTTGCCAGGCGTTAAGAAAACACTCGACATCGAACCGAAAACAATACAAAGTGCTATCAGGCCCAAGACAGCAGGCAGGGCACCGATATCGCCAGCTTTTACCTTTGACCAGTAATCGTGTGCGGCGCTTTTTAGTGAGGTATCTGGAACTTCAACGGCTGCAGTAGAAGTGCTCATTACTTAACTCCTGCCTTGTCGACACCAGCAGATGCGCCAGTAGTGATTAACTCAATTACCTGTCTTGGAATTACCTCATTCTTAGCAACTTGAGCTGCCATAGATCCGAGATAAAGCGCTGCGATGTTATCGGCCACTTCAAATACATCGTTTATATTGTGGCTAATCAAAATTACGCCTAAACCGTTATCAGCTAAGCGGCGTACCAAATTCAAAACTTGTTCAGTCTGGGCAACACCTAACGCTGCGGTCGGTTCATCGAGAATAACTACCTTGCTATTCCAGAGCACAGCTTTAGCGATAGCCACAGTTTGACGCTGACCACCGGAAAGAGATGCCACAGTTTGACGAATAGATTTAACAGTACGTACGCTCAAACTATCTAGGGTTTTGCGAGCTAGTGATTCCATTGCTGATTCATCAAGCACTGGACCCTTTTTAACTTCACGACCTAAGAACATATTGTGAACAATGTCTAGGTTATCGCAGAGCGCTAAATCTTGATAAACAATTTCAATACCTAAAGCAGTTGCGTCGCGAGGGCCGGTGATATTTACAACTTTGCCATCAAATTTAAATTCACCATGATCCGGTGTGTAGATACCGGCGATGCACTTAATTAGCGTGCTCTTGCCTGCTCCATTGTCTCCAACCAATGCGGTTACTTGTCCCGGATTCACATCGAGGTTTACATCCTTTAGAACATGTACTGGACCAAAAGATTTATTTACTCCGCGAAGCGAGAGAATCGGTTCGGTCACTTTGAGCTCCTGTTCAATTTATAAAACCGTACTGCTGAAGGTTGTCCTAGTTTGGTGTTGCTTGCCTTAAATTACAAGGATCTCTATCTGAGCGCCTAGGTTCTTTACCTTAAGACCCTTACCTTAAGACACAGCGCTAATTAAGAAAGTTCGGCTCGAGACCAATTGGCCTCGAGCCGAACTTTTTACTTATTTAACTCGTTACAGATCGGAAATTAGATTCCGTTTGCTGTGCAGAGGTCTTCCATGTCCATACAAACTGCTTCACGTGTCTGGAAGCCATCTGTGATGACATCCTTTACGTTGGCCTTTGTGATACCAACTGGAACTAGTAGAACTGAAGGAACATCCATTGTTCCGTTGTTTACTGAACCAGTTGCTGTTGTTGCTTTCTCGCCCTTTAGAAGTGCAATAGCTAGAGCTGCTGCGCCTTCTGCTTCAGCCTTGATGGCCTTGTAAACAGTGTTTGAAAGGTCACCAGTAAGGATCGCGCGAAGTCCGTCTGCTGTTGCATCCTGACCTGATACGCAAACCTTGCCGTTTAGCTTGTTCTTCTTAAGAACAGCAACTGCAGCTAAGCCAAGACCTTCGTTAGCTGATACAACTGCATCAAGCTTTCCGCCAGCCTTTGACAACATCTGCTCGAAGATTGTTCCACCCTTTACGTTGTCCCAATCTGGAACTGCTTGATCGTCAACCAAGGTGTAAGCCTTTGAATCGATCAATGGACGTAGTACTGAGTCGTAACCAGCCTTGAATAGTGTTGCGTTGTTATCTGTAGGTGAACCATTTAGATAAACAATGCGAGCTGTTGTCTTTCCAGCAGCATCGAGACATGCTTTGATGCCTTCACCTTGTAGACGACCAACTGCTTCGTTATCGAATGAAACGTAGTATGAAGCTGAACCGTTAAGTGTTAGACGGTCGTAGTCAATTGTTGGAACGCCTTGTGCAGCAGCCTTATCCTGAACAGCCTTAGCTGAATCTGAATCTAGGTTAACCATGATTAGAACCTTGGCACCTGCTGAAAGCATTTGATCAGCAATTGTCTGGAATGCGGCCTTGTCGCCATTTGCATTCTGGATATCGACCTTAACTCCAGCAGTATCGAACGCTGCTTGTAAGAATCCACGGTCTGCTGTTTCCCAACGTGCTGATGAAGCAGCATCAGGAAGAATTACTCCGACAAAACCATCTGCGGCTTTGTCGCTCTTTGAACAACCTGTTAGTGCGATTGCAACTGCAGCAATAACTGCAGTGAACGCAATACGGCGCTTTGACATAGATTGGAACCTTTCGAAAGGTGGCACATCCCTGGTGAAACTTTTTTCAACCAGATGAAGAGGATGAAACCTGATCAGAAGGTAGTGGGATTTGTCCAAAAGGTCACTAGGAGAAAACGGACATTTAGCGCGGGATAGATAGGGGTAACGGTAACCTTGCGCGGTGAGCCCAGAAATCAGCGCCAGCGTCGAATCTACGCAAGATGCGCAAACCGCCCTTGAGGCGCACATTTTGAGCGTAGTCGCGCAGGCAATCGCCCGGGGCGCAATTACGGGCGAAGTGCCAGCCAGCGTTCGGCTCGAGCGGCCAAAGAATCGTGACCATGGCGATTATGCAACTTCGATCGCGTTGCAGTTAGCTAAAGCGGCCGGCATCGCCCCGCAAGAAGTTGCCAAAATAATTGCAGCCGATTTAACGGCACTTGATGCAATCACTGCAGTTGATATTGCTGGCCCAGGTTTTATTAACATAACTTTAAATCGTGCTAGCCAAGCAGAGCTAGTTCGCACAATTTTAACGGCAGGTGAAAAATTCGGTCACGGTGATTCACTTAATGGCGTAAGCATCAACCTTGAATTCATTAGTGCGAATCCAACTGGCCCACTGCATTTAGGTCACACTCGTTGGGCAGCAGTAGGAGATGCACTCGGTCGCGTTCTTGCTGCAGCAGGTGCGAAAGTAACGCAAGAGTTTTACATCAACGATCGCGGAAACCAGATGGATTTATTTGGTGCATCGGTTGAAGCTGCCGCACTTGGCTTGCCGATTCCAGAAAATGGTTACCAGGGCGAATACATTGGTGACTTAGCAAAAACTTTAGTTGCTCAAGATAAAAGTATTTTGGAATTAGTTGGCGCTGCGCGTACTACTGAATTCCGCGAGCGTGCCTACAAATTACAACTTGCCCAACAACAAGAAGTGCTCGAGACTTTCCATACTCATTTTGATGTTTGGTTCTCTGAGCGCACACTGCATGAAAGCGGCGCAGTAGAACATGGCATGGATAAATTGCGTAAGCAGGGCCATGTTTTCGAATTAGAAGATGCCACTTGGCTGCGCACCACTGACTATGGCGATGATAAAGACCGGGTATTAATTAAAAGCGATGGTTCGTATACCTATTTCTCTTCTGATACTGCCTATTACATTAATAAGCGCGAACGTGGCTCTGATATCTGTATTTACATGTTGGGCGCTGATCATCATGGCTATGTTGGTCGCCTAAAAGCCACTGCTGCCTGCGCTGGAGATGACCCTGAGTACAACGTTGATGTTTTGATTGGGCAGTTAGTAAAGATTATGGAAGGCGGCGAAGAAGTAAAACTTTCTAAGCGTGCTGGCACGATTATTACGCTAGAAGAGTTGGTAGAAAAAGTTGGCGTTGATGCTGCGCGCTACACCTTGATTCGCTATCCGGTTGAAACTCCAATGGTGCTTGATGTTGATATTTTGAAATCGAATACAAATGAGAATCCGGTCTACTACGTGCAATATGCCCATGCTCGAATTGCAGGTGTACTACGCAATGCGGCCGAATTAAATATTTCCAGCGAACTCGCTAATTTTGATCCCGCCCAACTTTCCCATGACCGGGAAAACGAATTACTTGGTTCTCTTGCTCAGTTCCCACGTATTGTTGCCAGTGCTGCCGAATTACGCGAACCACATCGCGTTGCTCGTTATCTCGAAGAACTAGCTGGTGTTTATCATGGCTTCTATGCCGACTGTCGCGTTTTGCCACTTGGCGACGAGCCTGTTGCGGCAGTTCATTCAGCGCGCGCAGCACTTTGCGCTGCAACCAAACAAACTTTAAAAAATGGCTTGCAACTACTTGGTGTTAGCGCACCGGAGCGGATGTAACGATGACACTGAAGAATGAATTTATGTGGTCACAAAGCGTTGACCGCAGTGGTGCCGAACTAAGTATTAGTGGGATTTCGGTATCAACTTTGGCAAAAGAATTTGGTACGCCAGCATTTATTTTAGATGAAGCTGATTTTCGCACTCGAGCATTAGCTTGGAATGATTCGCTGCAGGAAAATTTTGGTGATAATGCGGGCACGGTTTATTACGCTGCCAAAGCCTTTATTTGTACCGAAGTTGCTCGCTGGATAACAGATTTAGGAATTGGTATAGACGTTTGCACTTCTGGCGAGTTAGCAGTTGCTCTGGCAGGCGGTGTAAACCCAGCCAAAATTGAGGTTCACGGCAACAATAAATCCTTAAGCGAAATTGAGCGCGCAGTAGAAGTTGGCGTTGGCACCATCGTGATGGATTCAATGCACGAAATCGAGCGTGTTGCAGCAGCTGCAACTAAGTTCGGAAAAGTGCAACGCGTTTACTTGCGCCTAACCCCTGGCATTCAAGCCCATACTCACGAATCCATTTCAACCGCGCACGAAGATGTGAAGTTCGGATTCTCAATTGCAAGTGGTGCAGCTTGGGCCGCAATCGAAGCAGTTCGCAAAAATTCTTCCCTTGAACTGCGTGGATTCCATTCCCACATTGGTTCCCAAATATTTGGCTTTGAATCATTCGAATTAGCAGCGGAGCGTTTAATTGGGCTACTTGCAAAATATCGCGATGCCTTCGGTACCGAATTGCCTGAACTTGATTTAGGTGGCGGTTATGCAATTGCTTACTTGCCTGGTGAAGTAACAGTTACGGCAGCAGATGTGATTCCAGCGTTAGCAAAAACGGTTAAGGCGGCATGTGCTGCTGCCAATTTAGCAGTGCCTAAAATTTCGATTGAACCAGGTCGGGCAATTGTGGGACCAACTATGTTTACGCTTTATGAAGTTGGCACAACCAAAGATGTTACGTTAGAAACTGGCGAGATTCGCAAATACATTTCCATCGATGGTGGCATGAGCGATAACGCACGCCCAGCTCTTTATGACGCCGAATATTTCGCAATCCTTGCTAATCGCACTTCAACAGCTGCAGTTACAAATTCTCGATTAGTCGGAAAACATTGCGAAACTGGCGACATTGTTATTAGCGAAATTGATTTGCCGACAGATATCGCCCCAACTGATTTAATTGCAGTTCCAGCAACTGGTGCATATGGCCGTTCAATGGCAAGTAATTACAACCATGTCCCGAAACCACCAGTAATTTCGGTAAAAGATGGCAAAGCCCGTGTAATTGTGCGCCGTGAGACTGAAGCCGATCTACTAAACCTCGATATTTAACGCGCATCACCCCATCTGTGAAAGAATTGGCCAATGAGCAGCGAACTTAAAACCATCTCAATTGGCATGCTCGGCTGCGGCGTTGTTGGCAGCCAAGTCGCTCGCCTGCTCCAATCTGACCAGGAAGAACTTTCTAAGCGCTCAGGCGCTGAGTTAGTCCTTAAGAAAATCGGCGTTCGCACAACCAGCGCTCGCGAAGGAATTCCGGCAGCGTTACTAACTACTGATTTGATGTCAGTTGTAAATGACCCAGAAATTAATATTGTGATTGAAGTTCTAGGCGGTATCGAACCAGCCCGCGAATTAATTTTGGCGGCAATCGCGAACAAGAAATCAGTAATCACTGCCAATAAAGCTTTGCTAGCAACCCATGGCCACGAACTTTTTAACGCAGCTGATGCAGCAGGCGTAGATCTTTATTACGAAGCAGCGGTAGCAGGTGCAATTCCAATTATTCGTTCAATGCGTGAATCACTAGCGGGCGATCAAATCACACGCGTAATGGGCATCGTTAATGGAACTACAAATTACATTTTGACCAAGATGCACGAAGAAGGTCGCAACTTCGCTGATGTTTTAGCTGAAGCACAGAAACTTGGTTATGCCGAAGCGGACCCAACTGCAGATATCGAAGGTCACGATGCGGCTGCAAAGGCTGCGCTCTTAGCTAGCTTGGCTTTTCACAGCACTGTAACTATTGATGAAGTTTATTGTGAAGGTATTTCAAATATCAGCCCGGACGATATTGCTGCTGCCAAAGTAATGAACTCAGTTATTAAGTTGTTAGCAATTGCTGAGCTAACTGTGAAAGATGAAATTTCGGTTCGAGTTCACCCAGTTATGTTGCCGTTAACTCATCCACTGGCAAGTGTGCGCGATGCATTCAACGCGGTATATGTGGAATCCGAAGCTGCTGGTCAGCTGATGTTCTATGGTCGCGGCGCAGGTGGTGCTCCAACTGCATCTGCCATCTTGGGCGACTTAGTTGCAGTTACGCGTCACCGCGCATATTCCACTGTTGGCTATGGCGAAAGTGACTACGCAGATCTAGATATCGCACCACTTGGCGATGTGAAATCACAGTTCTTAATCCGTCTCTGGGTAGCTGATAAATCAGGTGTTTTAGCCAGTATTGCCACTGTTTTTGCCAAGCAAGGCGTATCAATTCAAGGTGTTCGCCAATCTGGCATGGGTCTTGATGCTGAACTAATTGTGGTTACTCACGCAGCTACTGAAGATGATTTAGATGCTACCGTGGAAGCACTTAAGGCAATGGATATTGTTAAAAATGTTGAGAGCGTAATTCGAGTCGAAGGTGTTGGTGCGTAATGGGTTTATTTGGAAACAAAACAGTTAAATCTGGTGGCGCACATCAATGGCGCGGAGTCATCGAGGAATATCGCGATCGTCTGCCAGTTTCTGCCAAGACGCCAGTTGTTTCGCTGCGCGAAGGTGGCACTCCACTAATTTATGCGTGCTATTTATCTGAACTATTAGGTAATGATGTTTGGATTAAATTCGAAGGTACAAACCCAACCGGTTCCTTTAAAGATCGCGGCATGACAATGGCGATTTCTAAAGCTGCCGAAGATGGCGCCAAAGCGGTAATTTGTGCATCAACCGGAAATACTTCAGCAAGTGCTGCGGCCTATGCTGTTAAAGCTGGTATGCGCCCAGTTGTATTAATTCCTAATGGCAAAATTGCAATGGGCAAGTTAGCGCAGGCAATTGCCCACGATTCAACTATCTTGCAAGTAAATGGAAACTTTGATGATTGTTTAACTTTGGCTCGCGATCTGGCAACGGATTATCCAGTGGCACTTGTTAACTCAGTTAATCCATATCGCATTGAAGGCCAGAAGACTGGTGCGTTTGAAGTTGTAGACCTGCTTGGTGATGCGCCGGACATGCACGTGCTGCCTGTTGGTAATGCCGGAAACATCACTGCTTACTGGAAGGGCTATCGCGAATACAACCAAGATCGCATGTCCAGCAAGTTGCCACAAATGTGGGGATTCCAAGCAGCTGGCTCAGCGCCGATTGTTAAGAATAAAATTATTACTAATCCAGAAACAATTGCCACTGCAATTCGTATTGGTAATCCAGCTTCTTGGGCTCAAGCTATCGAAGCGCGCGATTCATCAGGTGGCGTAATTGATTCAGTTACAGATCGCGAAATTCTGGCGGCCTACCGCTTAATTGCAGCTAAAGAGGGCATCTTTGTTGAGCCATCTAGTGCTGCTGGCCTTGCTGGCTTGATCAAATACAAGAAGGCAAAGAAGCTGCCAACTGGTAAAAAGATTGTCATCACTGTTACTGGTCATGGCTTAAAAGATGTCCAATGGGCACTCGAAGGTGCAGCTAAGCCAAAAATTGTTCCGGTCAACGCTAAAGCTGCTGCGAAAGCACTCGGTCTCTAGCTCGCAAGAGTTTAGAAAGAATTCAAAATGGCGAAACCAACTTTCCGCGCAACTCCCAGTCAGATTCAAGTTCCGGCAACTAGTGCCAACTTGGGCCCGGGCTTTGATTGCCTTGGACTGGCGCTACAAATACATGATAAGTATGTAGCCCGAGTTATTGATGAACCTGGTTTAGATATCGATGTAATTGGCGAAGGCGCCGACAACTTGCCTCGTAATGAAAAGAATTTATTAGTAAAAGCAATGTTTGCTGGCTTTGATTATTTAGGTGGTCGACCACGCGGGCTAGCAATTCGCGCCAAGAATGTAATTCCACATGGTCGCGGGCTTGGTTCATCTGCCAGCGCGATCGTTGGTGGTCTAGCACTTGCGCGTTCACTTGTTTTAGGTGGCGAAGATAAATTAACTAATGAAGTTATGTTGCAACTTGCAACTAACCTTGAAGGTCACCCAGATAACGTGGCGGCTGCAATTTATGGCGGCGCAACAGTTGCTTGGCAAGAGAACCAACATGGCAAATTAGTTTCCCAAGCAATTTCACTCGCACCTGATCATCGAATTTCAGCTATCGCTTTTATTCCAGAAGCCGCAGTATCAACAGCCAAAGCTCGCAGACTTTTACCTGAAACAATTCCTTATCGCGACGCAGTTAATAACTCAACAAATACTGCGCTCTTAGTTCACGCGTTAACTCTGCGCCCAGATTTATTGTTTATTTCAACGCAAGATTTCTTGCATCAGTCGTATCGCCAAGAAGCGATGCCTGCTTCGTTTGCGCTATTAACTAAGTTCCGCAGCGCAGGAGTGGCAGCCTTTATTTCAGGAGCAGGCCCAACTGTGCTGGTCTTACACACTGGTGGCGCCACTGAAGTTGCTGAGCTAACTCATGCGGCAGGGGCTAAGTTCCGCGTTGAAGAAGTTGCGATTTCGGCTGCGGGAGTGCTACCGTTCTGACATCTTCTTAGGCGATCTGCCTGTAACACCTGAAGGTAATCTAAAAAACACCACCGGCTTTCGCCGTAAATATCAATCTAGATATGTAAATATCTTAAATATTTCGCGCATAAGCCATAACTGAAAAGATCAAAATGACCGATACACCTGAAGTAACTCCAGTACGTTCAAGCAGTCCTGAGCTATCAGCGATGACTCTCCCGAAACTCAAGGAAGTTGCCACCCAATTGGGAATTGATGGCGCCGCAAAGCTAAAAAAGGATGCCCTCGTAACTGCAATTGCTGATCTACAAGCAGCAAACCGCGAAGCCGCAAAAGCCGAACGCGAAGCCCGCCGCGAAGCTCGCAATGCCAAGAAACGCGGCAATAAAGATAATTCGAATAACTCAAATAACAATTCAAATGATGACGACAGCGACGGCGATGACGAGGGTGATGGCAACTCATCAAACTCATCAAACTCATCGAATGATTCAAATTCAAATTCAAACCGCCCAAACCGCGATCGCAATGATCGTGGTCGCGATCGTCAAGGCCGTGACCGTAATCGTCAGGGCCGCGAGCGTTCCGAACGTGGTGGCCGCGAAGAGCGCGAGATCATAATTTCTGAAGACGATGTATTGCTTCCAGTTGGCGGTATCGCTGACATCATGGAAAGTTATGCATTCATTCGCACCGGTGGTTACTTGCCAAGCCCGAACGATGTTTATATTTCATTGCAACAAGTACGCCGCTTTGGTTTGCGTAAGGGCGATGTTGTAACTGGCGCAGTTCGCCAAGCCCAAGAAGGCGAGCGCCGCGAAAAATTCAACGCACTTGTGCGTCTAGATACTATCAATGGCGTAACACCTGATGAAGCACGCAACCGCGTTGAGTTCTCAAAGCTAGTTCCGCTTTATCCGCAAGAGCGTTTGCGCCTGGAAACTGAACCAAATATTTTGACCACTCGTGTGATCGATTTGATTTCACCAATTGGTAAAGGCCAGCGCGGACTTATTGTGTCTCCACCTAAGGCTGGTAAGACCATGGTCTTGCAAGCAATTGCTAACGCGATCACAACAAATAACCCAGAGTGTCACTTGATGGTGGTTCTAGTTGATGAGCGTCCTGAAGAAGTTACCGATATGCAGCGCTCAGTTAAAGGTGAAGTTATTGCTTCAACTTTCGATCGCCCAGCAGATGACCACACAACTGTTGCGGAACTAGCAATTGAGCGCGCAAAGCGGTTAGTTGAACTCGGTCACGATGTAGTTGTGTTGCTCGATTCAATTACTCGTTTAGGTCGCGCATATAACATCGCAGCCCCTGCCTCAGGCCGCATCTTGTCTGGTGGTGTTGATTCAGCAGCTCTGTATCCACCTAAGAAGTTCTTCGGCGCTGCTCGTAATATTGAAGATGGCGGCTCACTAACGATTCTGGCAACAGCACTTGTTGATACTGGTTCTCGTATGGATGAAGTTATCTTCGAAGAGTTCAAGGGCACCGGAAACATGGAACTTATTCTTGATCGCCGCATGGCAGATAAGCGAATCTTCCCTGCAGTTAACGTTGTTGCTTCAGGTACTCGTAAAGAAGAAATTCTGATGGGTTCTGAAGAACTAAACATTGTCTGGAAACTTCGTCGCGTTCTACACGCACTTGAGCCACAAGCAGCACTTGAGTTATTGCTTGAGAAGATGAAGGGCACTAAGTCCAACGTGGAATTCTTGATGCAGATCCAGAAGACCACCTCAGGGCCT
>Ga0209499_1001427_pt1 | contig 16635 bp, 16 predicted proteins | sample C_130208_EF_Meta_FD_187306 | JGI IMG/M metagenome (GOLD analysis project Ga0209499, IMG submission 187306) | Freshwater microbial communities from Lake Croche, Canada to study carbon cycling - C_130208_EF_MetaG (SPAdes) (version 2) | ecosystem: Environmental > Aquatic > Freshwater > Lake...
AAGTATTAATTCTTCATTTTGTAAGATTCCAAACTGATAACTTTGGTCAAATAATTAAAAAGAAAACAAATAATATAAAATATCCAATATATGATTTAGATATGTCAAAATATTTTAATGATGAAAGTCCATACAAAAATAAGTCTAAATATAATTTACTTGGTGTAAATCTACATCAAGAATTTGGTATATCTGGTGTTAGTTCTGGACATTATACTTCTATTGTTAAAAATAGATTTGATAACAACTGGTATCTTTTTAACGATGAACGCGATTTAATAAGAGCCACAAAAAAAGAAGATTTACAACAACAAAATGCTTATATGCTATTTTATTATAGAAATGATTAAATATATACATATATATAATGACAAAAACATTTAAAAATTTGATAGAAAATTTAATAAAAACAATTGATGAAACAAATGAAGAGATGATTAAAAATATGATTAATTCTGAATATAACTTTGCTTGTGTTAAAGAAAATGTTAAATATGAAATATATTACAAAATTTTAAGTAATAAATGGAATAAAATTATTGATGAATTATTATCTGAAAAAGATAATTGTACTACAATTTCTGAATTATATTATGCTGAAAAACTTTCAAAACAAATTAATTTAACAAATGAAAAGATTAATAATATTAAATCTGATTTCGTTAAATTTTTTAATGAAAGTTATAAAGATAATGAAAACACAAATCTTATATTTGATGCTTTAACAGATTTAGTTATGGCAGATGATATATATATGGATTCCAATATGCTAACTACATTAATAAATCTTGGTAATTTAATTAAAACGCGCAGTGTCTGTTGGTTATGGGATGTAATTATTTTATGCGCTTCTTCCAAAATCAAAGCAGAATTTCCAACATATAATAAAAATTCATTGGAAGATAAGAAACAAGTTAATCTAATGCTACGTTCATATTTTAATCAAATAAAATCTATGTTACAAATACTTAATAAAGATGTTATGGATGATTTTTTTAATAAAATTCTTGGGGCAACAAGTTATAATTTAACTAAATCATATGAAATGTCTAATGTAAATACAAGTTTTATTGAAAATGAATTAAATACAATGATACCTGATACTATTGGACCACTCAAATGTTTTTTTGTAGATTTGATTCAATATTATTATTCTACTGATGTATTACATCCTATTATATGGGCACAAATTTTACGTGATATGTTTGTTAATTTTTTGAAGAATCCTCCAATGTCACAAACTGAATTATTTCAATTCTTTTCCAAAAGTCTATTACTTAATTCAGGTCCATTTATTTTAAAAATTTTACAACAAGTTCGTCCAATTATGTCAGAGGCTCAAAGGAAAACATACAATTTAACAAAATTAACATATCCAAAGATGACAGAATCGCAATCTAATTTAATTCTTAATAAAATTATCAAAAATTGGGACTTGTATCAAGTAATTAATGAAGCATCTGCGTCAGTTGGTCATGTATTCTTTGTACAACATAGTATAACATTGGAAAAATTTGTAGTTAAAGTAGTTAAACCAATGTCAATTATTCAATCTTGTTACGAATATTCAAAACTTAATACATTTTTCGATACCAATACACTTGAACAACGTTTTGTTCATAATATGTTATTTTCTACTGGTAAAGAACTGCAATCTAAAGTTGAAATAGAACATATTAATCGCGGACATAAACTTTATACAATGAATTATAAAGAATTATATAATGATATTGATGTTAATGTTTTTCTTACTACAATAACAGTAAAAGAAAATGTAATTATAGACAATTGTTGGTTTGCATTAACTATGTCAATTGCATCAGGTATTCCTCTTTCTAAACTATTTGAAAACAACGAAAAAAATAATTTATCTATAGATACTAATTATCGCGCATATTTACACCGTTCATTTGATTTGCTAGTTTATAAATTTTTTAGTAATATTATTATACATGGTTTTTATCATGGCGATCTTCATTCAGGTAATGTATATTTTTCTTTTACTGATGGACCAGAAAGAAAGGCACAAATGACATTAATTGATTTTGGTGCAGTTGGTACAATAGATTTATTTAACGATGACCCAGATATCAATGAATTAGTTAAAATTATAATACAATCTACATTTTATAATTATGATAATCTTTTTGATACATTAACAGACCTTCTTAATAAAAAAAGTATTAATTCAATAACTATTGATAAAAAATCAGATAGTTATAAAAATTTTAAAAATGAACTTAAGAAAATAAAAGTTACAAATATTTATAATCATAATAAAAATCCTAATATTATTGATGTATACACAAAATCTTGTCTTAATAGTACAGAGCGAGTAAATAATGAAAAATCATTCCATAGTAATCATACAAAAAATGTAAATATAGAAGAAAATACACAACATGCCAAATGTTATTATTCAAATAATAATAATTCATCAACAAATGTAAGCAAACAAGATGATACAATGAAAACATCAATCGATTCTTTATATGATTTAGTTGATATACATAAAATAATTAATAAAAATATTAAAACGACTGATGATTATATAGAAACTTTGCCTGCATTTGACTGTAATGTAGGTGTTTCAACTGATGAGATTTCTTTTACTGAAGTTATGAATAAAATGATGGAATTTTATACAAAATCAAATGTAAACATACCAATTACAATACCAGACCTTTATGAACTATTCAAAGCTTATATTCTTATTAATGGTTTATCTACACAGATGAAATATGATCCATTACGTATGTCAATTATAATTGGAAAAATATTATACGACTATGAAAATATCAAAAATATAGTAAAACATCCAGCAATTGTGTTGAAAATGTATAATGTATATAATATAGAGAATAATAACTACAACAAATTATTAGAAAAAATTAAATCTATTCAATAATTAAAATCAAATAATTTTTTATGTTATGTATTTGATAATTAAATTTATCAAATTCTTTTAAATTATAATTAAATGGTAACTTCCATACAATTATTTTTTCTTTACTTTTTAATAATTTAGTAACTTCTTTTAAACTAGTATTATTAATACTAAAATTAATTGATTTTTCAAATTTATAATTAGGGCCTCCCCAAGGAGGGTCTAAAAAAATCAAATCGTAATCCATATTAATAAAATTAATAAAATTACCATTTAATAAAATATTATTTAATTTATTTACTTCAATATTTGCTTTTAACATTTCAAAACGATCAGAATCTATTTCTATTGATATTACATTAGTAAAATAAGTACCAAATGATATTGAATTACCTCCTATACCACTTGTTGCATCCATTATTTTAATATCTCCATATTTATCTTTTATAATATGACTTAATTTATCTGCATCTTCTTTATGGGATAACGAATATAATCCCTCTGTATCAGATTTTAGATTTTGATAATCTTTGTTCATTTCTATAAATACTCAAATCCTTCTTAAATAGTTTTTCTTAAGAAATACAAAAATAATATCACCAATAAAAATGCACATAATCTAAATGATTTATGATAACTATATAAAATAAATGACATTATCGACGCATATAAATATATTTTTGAATTAAATAATAAATCATCTTCATTATTTTTACTAAATAATATTACTAAAAACATTACTGATAAAAAGAAGGATAATAAAATAAATATATAATCTATTTTTTCTTTTTCTTGTTCCATTAAACACACTTATAAAAAAAATGAAATTAATATAAATTATTTAACTAGGTATTAATATTATAAATGTCAAATGAAAAAATAATTACTGAATTTGAGAAATTAATAGCTTTTATTAAAAACGAGAGTGATGATTTTAAGAAAGCCAAAGAAGTTAAAAAAGTCACCGCTAATAATTTTAGATTAAGACAATTGAATAATGTATTAACTATTCTTAAAAAATATCCTGAAAAAATTACTAAAAAAAATTATCTTGAATTAAAAGAAATAGATGGTATTGGTTCTGGAACTATTGACAGAGTTAAAGAAATATTAGAAACAGGTAAACTAGCTGAATTAGCGAATTTCACTAAAACAGACCAAGGAAAAGAAAAGATATTAGAAGAATTAGAATCAATAGTTGGTATTGGTCGTGCTAAATCAGTTGAATTATATGACCAAGGAATTACTTCTATTAAAATGTTAAAAGACAGAATAAAAAAGAAGACTATAGAAGTTAATGAAAAAGTAGAACTTGGATTAAAATATTATGGATTATACGAAACAAATATTCCTAGAGCTGAAATAGATAAAGTATATAAAATTTTAACAAAGATAATTGATAAAATGAATAAAGAAAATAAATTAGATGATTCTAATAAATATGTGTTTGAAGTTTGTGGTTCTTATAGAAGAGAAAGACCAACATCAGGAGATATTGATGTATTAGTTTCTAAATTAGGTACTAAAGATAATAATAATGACCCAACGCCACACTTGGAAAATTTCATTAATAAATTAAAATTACCAATTAAAACAAATGGAGATAAACCTTTATTAGTAGATGATATAACTGATAAAAATTTTGAAACTAAATATATGGGATTTGCTAAATATAAAGATAATGCTATAAGAAGAATTGATGTAAGATATGTTCCATATGAATCATTTTACTCAGCATTATTATATTTTACAGGTTCTGCAGATTTGAATAAAAAGATGAGAAGTATTGCGAAAAATATGGAATTGAAGTTATCAGAATATGGATTATTTAAAGCGGATGGTACTAAATTAAAAATTAAAAGTGAAGAAGACTTTTTTAAATATTTGGGGTTGGATTATATAGAACCAAAGTTTAGATAGTTTATATATCTATTTCAGATTCTGAAGTATCCTCTTCTTTTTTATCTTGCAATAAAGAATTTTTCATATTTTGTTTAACTTTTTCGGTCATACTAATAATACTTTCTTTATTATTATATAAAATTAATCTAATTTCATCTTTCTTTTTATTTTTCATTTCTGGTTTTAAAGTCATTTTTTCTATAAAATGTTTTATTCTTTCAGCTCTCTTTGGCTCCATTTTATATTGGATTTCTGAATAAAAATTACCAATATCATACATCCTAGATTCCAATATATCATTTAATAATTCATTTTTACTAACTGCTATAAATTTTTTTGATTTATCTTCATATCTATATCCAAAACTACTTTGTAAATTTGTTATATAAACGTTCTTAAATTGAATATATTTATCAGAAGTATGTATTAGTTCTACCAAATCATTAATACTCATTGCTTGACGATTTAAAATATTTATTTTTTGATTATCTGATAAAATTTTACTTAAATTTTCATGTCCTAGTTGAACGATATTTATTGTATTATTATGATTATTATTTATAGTACCATTATTAGTGTTGTTTAATTGATTATTAATTTTATTTAATGTTTTTGGATGTATCTTTAATGATTTTTGTAGTAAATTTATTTGTTTTTTAAGTATATTTATTTCTTTATCAGAAGTTGTAATTAATTCTTTTTTATTTTCTTTACAATGATGTAATTCATGATAACTTTTTCCTTGTCTTGTTGTAAATAATTTATTACAATATTTACATTTTAATTTATTATCTTCTACATTAGTGACAAGTGTATTGACGTCAGTATTGACAGTATTGACATCATTTTTATGAAATTTATTAGTGTGATTCCATAAGGATTTATATGATGAATATTCTTTATTACATATTTTACAATTATATTCCATGTACTTTTTTAAATGTATATATATATATAATATTTTATTCTTATATACTTTTTTATTTATATACATTAAATAGATATCTACTTTTCATGCGAGAGAGAGAAACTCTCAAAAAATTTTCCTAATAAAATAATAAATCTTATCATAGAAAAGATTATGTAATAAAAAATATTTTTTATTTTTATTAAAAAAAAAATAATTTATCATCAAACTTTTGAAAAATTCTTATTAAACAAAAAACCTGATGTTACTATAAATTCCCTCGTAAGTAACCTGATATTCCTTTAGCTTCTCCAAATCATACCGTGTACTAAAATGAATCAGTACAAACGTTGTAGTTGGATGAGCAAGAAAAACAGGCTCCAAGTCAGTAATATGAAGATGTTTCTTTTCGCGAGCCTCTCCAATATCATCAGGATGAAGGAATGTCGCTTCAATAATCACAATTGGAAACTTTGCAAATGGAATAGTTGGAATAGCGCCAATTCCAGTATCACCACAAAATAGACACATTGGAAACTCCATCTCACAAGTAATCTTGTAAGTCTTTTTCTTTTCAATTAGCTCAGCTTGAGATAGACCCTCGAATTCTGGCTTCAACTTATCGCGAATCTCACTGATTCCAAATCCAATAGATTCAACCTTGTGGTCCATTGCAAATGGTTCTAGTTCAATCGTCTTTCCTTGAATCTCAAAGCGCTTCTTCTCTACTAGTGCACAAGGTTCCCACTTATTATATTTTGAATTACAACCACGATTCATGCTCATCATCGAATTAATATAATTTGAAATGTGATGAATCAAGTTAGGAGCAGAAACAACAGGAACCTTAAATTTCCGAGAGTTACCAATCAATATATTGTACAGTTCACCAACATGATCTGTATGACCGTGAGTAACCAAAACCATATTTGGTTCATATTGATTACAAACACCTGCATCAAGACAGATTTTTAGGGGAAGAATTACCAACCCAGTTTTAAAACCAGCACGTGAAAAGCCCGAAAGCTTATAATCACCAGTGCCAATATCGAGTACTTTTTGCCATCCATTATAGAATTCCATACTATATAATTAATTATTACATACATATATTATTTCAATTTTTTACACATTATTATTATGATTAAAAAATTGAATATTTTTTTAATTGTCATTTATTTAATATATTTATGTCTATCAATAACAATACTAATGATTTCAACACTATCCTCAGTAACATCAGCAACGCCATTATCAACATTAATAACATCAACAATTACATCTATGATTATAATATTCTAAATAACTTTATAATTCTCATGAATAATAGAATTGAAAGAAATAATATGAGAGATTATATTTTAGCAGAGATTGATTATTTAATTTGGTTGAAACGACCTGAAGATACTATTTATACAAATAATTATGAAATAATAATGATTAATAATCTTAATCATTATAGAAGTATTATTTTTAATAATAATAATTTAGATTTAATGAATGAATTTTTAATTTCAATTGATTCTTCAAATTATGATGAACTTAAAGAAATGTACAATCATATTAATTCTCTATATAGAGTATAATTTATTTATATAATTCTTTGAATCTTAGAACTTAAATTAGCTAAGTTTAGGATATTATATTTAAATGGATTACCACCTCTTAATGAGAATGGAGCGGTTCCTTCTTGAGGTGCAGGTTGATTTGATAAACTTGCTAATCTATTTATGTTACTTGCCATTTGAGAAGTTGTAGGTAAGTTATTAGGCATACCCATGTTTTGGAAAGCTTGAGCTGTTTGAACAGGTGCCATTTGTTGTAACATTAAAGGATCATAGTTCATAGGTGAAACCATTTGTTGCATTTGACCCATTTGTTGTTGACCCATTTGTTGTTGGCCCATATGTTGTTGCATTTGACCCATTTGTTGCATTTGACCCATTTGCATCATTTGTTGATTTTGAAAGTTTTCAGGTAATTCACCTTCATATTGAACTAAACCTTTATTTCCAGAATTTACTTTATTATCAGGGCCACCTAAGAAGTTTTTTACACCAATTACATTTTCAGTATCTGAATCAAGAATTTTTTTCATTTCTTCAGTTGTTGTATTATCCTTCTTATTCTTCTTAGATTTTTTAGAATTTTTTTTAGATTTATTATTATAACTTGAATTTTTTAAAGTTCTTGTATTTTCCTTTCCCATATATATATACTTACAAAGATTTTTTAAAAACTATATTTTTTAATTTTATATTTTTTTATTTTATATTTTTTTATTTTATATTTTTGTAAACTAAACTAAACTAAATTATTTTTTAAAGAGAATTATTTTTTATTCTTTTTTGCAACAGATTCAATGTCTTTTAATTTTTTGGTTAATTTTTCATTTTGTTTCTGTTGTTCTTCTAATAAGGATGTCATGTATTCATTCTTTTCTTTTAATTTTTTATATTTTTCAAGAACATGTTGTTGTTCTTTAGATTTATCTTCTACTTCTGTTTCTGCTGTTTGTAAAATTTCTTTACTGTTCATTTTGGCCCAAAATTCATTAGAACTATTATTTTGAACAGACCACGATATGCTGCCATTACTTAAAATTACATATTTATATTCATCTCCAAATTTAGTTAAAAAGCCACCTAATCTAAATACATTAGCTTTGGTATCTTTATCTTTAGTAAAGTATCTAATATGAGTACCAATTATAACTTTTCTTATATCTGAAACCTTTTTATACTCTTTTAATTTTTCTTTAATATCATCTGACGACATTGAATCTTGAAATGTTTTTTTAGGTCTAACATAACCAGTATCTCTTGATAGTCTTTTTGTCTTACTAAAAGCTTGTGGGTCCATTATATTATAGTATATTTATTTTTCTAAATTAAAGTTTTTCAGTTTTTATATACAGAAAATAAATATATATAATATTTATATATGATAAAAAAACTATTATTAATAAGAAAAAAGACAAATATAAATAAAACACCACCAAAACCAATTATAAATAAAACACCACCAAAACCAATTATAAATAAAACACCACCAAAACCAATTATAAATAAATCAACAAAACCAATTATAAATAAAACACCATCAAAACCAATTATAAATAAAACACCACCAAAACCAATTATTAATAAACCAAAAATACTTAAAAGTAATTTGGTATCAATAAATTATAAAAAAATTAACTTATCTTTAAGCATTTTAAATAAAAATTTATTACAAATTACTAAAATTAAATATAATCCTTCATATAAAAAAGTACATACTTGGATTTCTAATATAAAAGATAATAATATTTTTCATTGTCTTGCTTTTGATATTATTAGAAATTATAATCCTAATTATAAATCAGTATATATATATATAAATAATATTAATAAAGAAGATTCAGTACAAAAATGGAGATTATTTACAATGAAAAAATTATTTTCTAATATAAATGTTAGTTATATTACTAAAACAGAAGCAGTGGAACAGACACATCCTAGTTATAATTGTTGGTGTTTCATAGATTATGTTAAAGATATACATATTACAAATATTGTAAATAAATTAAAATCAAATTTAAAAGGAGAATATATTTTATTAAATCAAAGAAATGTTAATAATAGATATTTATATGAAAATGAAACTAATTTACCATTACAAGACTATTTAAGTAAAAAAAATTTTAAGTTACCTATAAAAGTATGTTCATTTCATATTATGACACCAGAAGAACAATATGAAGCTTGTTCTAAAGCCGCTATATTTATAAATGCACATGGTGCTGGTTGTACCAATCTTATTTTTACACCAAGTAACTGTCCATTGATAGAAGTTAATTTTAGAAAACATTGGTATTGTAATCCTGTATGTCAAGACCATCGTAATTTTATAACTTCAATAAATGAAAAATGTACTAAATATTTAGAGGAAGGAACTAAACCATTTTTTAAAGCAGATTTTCATAATTTATGTAAATTAATTAATAAAAAATATACAGAAGTTGAAGTAGAAAAATATAAAGGTATATTTAGTAATAATCCAATAGGAAAAGAAATTCTTTATGTAAATGGACCAGATTTAGTTAAACTAATAGAATCTTATTTGTAAATAAAAAAAATTTATTTTTTATTATATTTTGCTAATAAATCATTTAATTTAATATCTCTACTATCTTCAACAGTATATTGTTCTATTTCATCTTTTGAAACAAATTTGCTTAATACATTTTTAAATGCATCAGTTTTATCATCATTAATATAAGAATTATAATGCATTCTATAAAAAATATAATTATAATTAAAATAAATTTTCCATATATAGTTTTTCTTAGGAATACTTAAAAGTCCATATAATTTATTTTTATTGTCTGTACCTATTTTTACAAGTATTCCACCCGCTTTTAATTCTTCATTTGACAATGATATTACTCTAATAACACCCCCTAAAGTTAGTTTTTGAAATTCTTCTTTGGTGTGAATATATTTAAAATCAACTAATTCGTCAGTATATTTTTTCTTCCATTCTTTATATTTAAGTATTCCATCAGATTTTGGGTCATAATTTTGTAAAAGTTTATTTAAACTTTCTTTATCTTTACTATTCATTTTAATATATATTATATTTTAATCTTTATTAAATTTTTACAAATTAATTTAAAGGTAATAATCTTATAATATATAAGTTATGACAGATATTATATCAGAATCTTTTCAAACAAGTTGGTATAAAAACCATTTTAATGTTAACAATAAAATGATTATCGACAAAACAGAATTTCTTAAATTAGTCAATATTCTAAAGAATCAAAATAATCAAAATGTTGTTCAAAATAAAATTGTTCAAATTGAAACAGAATATCTTCAAAAATTAACAGAAATAGAAAATTTATGTAAAAATAATGAAGAAATAAGCAAACTACAAAAATTAAATAGTTTAAAAATTCTTCAGAAGGAACTTGAAATAATTAAATTATTAACTAAATATTCTCTTCAAAATAACCAATTAAATTATACTTTTTTTACCAATGCATTGAAATTATTATTATCATTAAGTGAAACTTTAAGAACTAGATTAAATCAAGAAGAAATAAAATTAGAAAATAAAATATATACTGATGATAATATATCAAGATGTTCTTATAAATTTTGTAATTATAAAGATTCTTGTAATTACAACTATAATAAATCAAAAAATTTAATTTGTTATCAAGATCATTATGTACATAGTATGGTATCTGGTGATTTAAAAGTTTTATTAGATTATATTGAACAAAAATACGGAGAGATTAAAATAGTATCTCATAATAAAGAAATTTTAAAGACAATTAATACATTATCATTTGTAATAAATCATATGGAAAATGAGTTGAAAGCGAAATGTATGTATTTAGCTGAAGATGAAATTGAAAGTTTTCATTTTGTAAAAATTAAGCAATAAAAAAATAAAAATTGACAAATATTTAAAATAATAATATTATATATAATATATGTCTATTGCACTAAAAAGAATAAATAAAGAACTAGAAAATATTAAGAAAGAAAATCTAGAAGGTTTCATTCTAACAAATACTGATAATATATGGAGCTGGCAAGGTATTTTATATGGACCTCCTGATTCTCCTTATGAAAAAGGTGCATTTCCTTTTCAAATAACTTTTGATGAAGAATATCCAATAAAAGCACCTTCAGTAAAATTTTTAAAACCGATTTTTCATCCTAATATTTATAGAGATGGAAAGATTTGTATTGATATTTTACAACCTCATGAATGGTCTCCTGCTCAAAAAGTAGATAAAATTATGTTGTCATTAAGATCATTATTTATGGATCCAAATCCAGCTTCGCCAGCTAATGCTGATGCAGCTAAAATGTATCTTACAAATAGGGAGTTATTTGATAATACAGTTAGAAATAGTATTCAATAAAAATTGTATTATAATAATATTTAATTTAATTTTCAACTATAACAATGGAAGAAGCTTATTTGAATATAATTAATAAAATTATATTAACTGGTGAAGAAAGAAAAACTAGAAATAGTATTACGAAATCTATTTTTGGAGAAAAGCTAGAATTTGATATTTCAGAATCTATACCTTTTATAACAACAAAGAAACTAGCATGGAAAACAGTTATCAAAGAATTATTATGGTTTTTATCAGGTTCAACAGATAATAAAAAATTAACAGACCAAAATGTTAAAATTTGGAATGGTAACGCATCACGTGAATATATGGATAGTGTTGGATTTACTGATAGAGAAGTTAATGATTTAGGACCAATTTATGGGTTTCAATGGTTACATTTCAATGCTGATTATAAAGATCATAAAACTACTTATGATAATCTTGGTGTAAATCAAATAGAAACAGTATTACATCAACTTAAAAACGACCCAATGTCCAGAAGAATAATTTTATCAGCGTGGAATCCAGCACAACTTCATTTGATGAATTTACCACCTTGTCATATGATGGCACAATTTTATGTATCAAAAGATAAAGAATTATCTTGTCAAATGTATCAACGTTCAGCAGATGTTGGATTAGGATTACCTTTTAATATCGCAAGTTACGCGGTGTTAACTTATATATTAGCAAAGTTAACAAATATGAAACCGAAAAAATTAATAATTGTTATAGGTGATGCACACATTTATAATAATCATGAAGAAAGTTTAAAGAAACAAATAGAAAGAAAACCATTTAATTTCCCTAAGTTAATAATTAATCCAGATAAAGAATTTAATAAAATAGAAGATTTTACTATTGATGATTTTATTGTTGATAATTATACTTATCACGAAAATATCGTTATGGATATGATTGCTTAAAAATATATTATACATATATATATGTACATGGATGATTCAGAATTTGATTTAGTACCAGAAAAAAATATATTAAGTTATATTAATATTATTATAAGTTTTATTGCAATTGCAATATTAGGATTTATATTTTTTATTAGATATATTCCAAGATTTAGTAATAGTGTTACTGTTAGTGCTATTAACAATGAGGTGAGTTGTAAAAATACAGATACTGGTAAAACTGTTACAGGTACTAGTGATGAAATACTTAAAAGTAACAATGGTAATGGTGCTTGTTATAATACAAATGGTATTGAAGCTTTCATTAAAAATAACTATGTAATAATTATTATAATCTTTCTAATTATAGATTTAATAATATCATATATGATAGAAACTACATTACCAGTTTTTTTGAAAGTTATAGTTTATATAATATTTTCATTAACAATTGTGTTATCAATTATATTTGGTACTATATTTCTTGTTATATTAAAGCTATTTAAAATACCATTATTTTAATTATATAAAATGTTTAAAATACCATTATTTTAATTATATAAAATGTTTAAAATACCATTATTTTAATTATTAAAGAAGATTAAAATGCATTATATTAAATTACTATTTAATATAATAAACTAATAAATTTTAAATTCAGGTATATCTATTACATCACCAATTACATAAGTTTCATTATCTAATTTAACGGCTTGACCTTTATCATCTCTCTCTACTTTTCCAACAGGAAATTGTAAATCATAATCATAAATCATACCAGAATCTTCATAAAACCAATAATAATCAGATGTAGAATATAAATTATCCTCCATCTTTTTAACAGCTTTAATTTTTCTTACTTTAATTTTAACTCTAGATGAATCTTTAGAATTTGCACCATTATCTGTTTTTAAATCATATTCTATTTTTTGATTATATGCAGGTCCTATTGGTTTTTCTAATAAAGCATCTTCATTAAATTGGAAACATTTATACTTTGAACCCATCATATTATGTGCTTTAAATAATTCACAATCAACTGCAGCTTCTTTAACAGCTTCAATAAATGATATTAATAAATTATTTTTTTTACGTGAAATATTTTCCATCTTTTCGTCAGCAGTAACTTTAGTACTTTTTCTAATCATTTTATATCTGAAAACATCAACAGTTCTTTGGTTTAAGGGTAGATCTTTATGAACACAAAAACGTACAGCTCTTCCCATAATTTGTTCGATACGAGCTTCATTCCAGAAAGGTTCTAAAATATGAACTTGACGAGTATTTCTAAGTGTAATACCTTCGGCACCAGCGGGGGATAACATAATAATTTTTACAATTCTGCCAAATAAATTTTCTTTATCATTGTAAATCTTTTTATTTCGTTCTCTTATTTCTCTATCAATGGCACCGTGATATTCAATATATCTAAAACCATCATTTGTTCCTTTAATAGATAAATCATTGAAATTCATTTGAGAATCACGATGATAATCTCCAAAACCAAAGAAACTTAGATAAATTTTAAATATTTGAAGACCTTCCATTTGTACATAATTTGAATACACTAAGACTGGTCCAGGTGATTTAAGAATATTAAAAATACAAGTCATAAATTTTGGTGAACAAGTATATAATGCTATAAATAAATTAGATTTATGTTTTTCAGTTGTAACAAAAGCCGAGAAACTAGATTTATAAGTTTCTTTCCATTTTTTAATATCTTCTTGTAATGTGTTTTTCTTTTCTTTATCTTTAGTATGTATTTCTTTACAGTAATTTATAAATGAATTTATAAAATTATTTATTGCACTCATATAAGCTGCTATTTCAGAATCATTTAATTTTAATGCTTTAATTTTATCAACTTCTTTACCTTCATCGATTAAAACAGCATCTTCAACCTTAATTTTAAATTTACCAGGTCTAGGTCTAGCTTCTCCATTAACAATATCGTTAATATGTGGAAAAACAAAATTTGCAGCTTGACGTGTATATGCATTATATGTTGATAATTGTTCACCAACTTTACCTCTAGACCTCATTCTATTTAATTTTTCTCTATGTTCTTCTATTTTTTCAAAATGTTCATATATTTCTAATTGATAATTTTCCATAAGAATATTTTTATAATGTACTGTTTTAGAAGGGAATTTATCTGGAGTAGCTCCTAAATAATAAGATACTAAACCTAAAATTCTTCTTTGAAACATATTTTTAGTATTTTCATTTAATGATTGAAAATTTACTGAAGAAATAAATAATTGTTCAAAAATACTTTCACTAGTTGGAAAAGTTCCAGGACGTAAAAGATTAAATATTAATGCAAATTCAAAAGGATTATTTACAGCGGGTGTAGCTGATAATAACATAATTCTAACATTCGCATTTTCTTTCTTTTCTTGTTGAATATAATCATATATAACTTGAGCTCTTTTACCTTTTTTGGAACTAATATTGTTATAAACGTTATTTATAAATCTATGGGCTTCATCAATAACGAATAATGATTGTTTAGAACTATCTGCTTTTTTAACTTTTTCTAAAAAATCTCTATCAGCAAAAGGAGAATCGTAGTGAATAAATATAATATTTTTAAATCTGTCTTCATAATTTTCATTAGTCAACCAATTTTTTAAATCTTTTAACCAAGGGTCGTCGTGCAAAGCAGCAGGCATTAATAAGAAAATATTCCATTTAGGATTATAATTATATAATATATTATAAACATTGATAACACTAACAGTTTTACCAGCACCTACACCATGATATACTAACATTTCTTTGAATGGTGATTGATAATCTAAATATTTACCAATAAATTCTTGATAAGTAGTTATTTTATTTTTTTCTCCAGTTTCTTGACATGGGTCTTCACCTTCTTTTCTAACAATTTCTGGTAATACATATTTTTTAAAATTTTTCATTATCCAATTTGGAAATATTCTTCCATTTTGTTCTAAATGAATTATTGTTTTAGACATTATTATAAAGTTAGAAAATTTAATTATTTATTTTTTAGTTGTAAATATTTATTTTTATATTTTTGATATAATGTAAAGTAATCCTTATTACCTCCACCAACAACAACAAATGGCGAAGATCTAACTATATTATTCGCATCAATAAAATCTTGAATTTGTTTTTGTAATCTAGCTCTAACAGATTTTTTTTCATATAATAAAAATCCTACATTCATAGACTTACCCGCATCACCACAAGACCATTGTAATCCATTTCTATTAAAAGACGGTCCTAAATTTTTTTTTATTTTTAAATCGTCATCCATAAAAATATGTGTTGGGTCATCTAAATCACAATGGTCTCCAAAACATACAGATGTAATACTATGTGTAGTACTATATGGACAATCGTATAGAATACCAACTAATCTATAAGGTTCATTTAAATTATTAGTTATTGTTTTATAAGTTATATATTTTTTAATAAAGTTATCTACAGGTTCTGATAATGATATTTTTATATAATCTGTAGTCCCTGTTATTTGACCAGCTGGAAAACCAGATAATGATGTAGAATTAAAATATACTTGATTTACTAAAAATTCGACTAATACATCTTGAGAATTACCACCTTTATTAAGCATCCCATTAGCTCTAAGATCTGCCATCGACATAAATGTTAACAATTCATTATTTCTAGCAGTCTCATATTTTGGTTCTTGAACTCCATATGATATATATTTTGAAGAATCTGTAACATTTAATAATTGTTTAAATCTTTCATCAATAAATTCAGTTCTTTTAAATTCTATTGTACCACTTGAATATAAACTATTTATAATTCTATCATCCATCATTTCAACAAATGTTTGAATTATTAAATATTGATTTTTATCTTTATCTGATGTAGGTAAAACTGGTAATCTATCAATACCATTCCATAATTCAGATTGCATTCTATTTACCATATAGAATGCTGCATTTCTAAAACATTGAAAACCCTTGTTATTATGTAAAGATAATCCAGGATAAGGAGAACTAGAAGGAACACCATAAGAATTATTATAATTATTTATGAATAGAGTTTTGAGAGTATCTTTAGATAATATATTTGCATTAAATATTATATTACTCATATATAGTAATTTAGAAAAAATTGAAAA
>Ga0209499_1001428_pt1 | contig 16626 bp, 18 predicted proteins | sample C_130208_EF_Meta_FD_187306 | JGI IMG/M metagenome (GOLD analysis project Ga0209499, IMG submission 187306) | Freshwater microbial communities from Lake Croche, Canada to study carbon cycling - C_130208_EF_MetaG (SPAdes) (version 2) | ecosystem: Environmental > Aquatic > Freshwater > Lake...
TCATTTTGGCTTTTATTGGACTGAAAGTTGCGGAATTTTTTCTAATCATTTTAGCATCGATAAAAGCTTCAAAAGGAGAATATTATAAATACCCGTTGACCATCTCGTTTATAAAATAAAAGTAGTAGCCAATTCCAAAATAGCCCAGATAGCAGTGGAAATCCTTTTTTGAGGTTTTTACCGAAAAAAAGATTGAAACGAAAAGCTGGAAATAGCTTCAAAAAAAAATCGGCATAATTACAACAGATTGCTTCGTGCCTCGCAATAACAAATCATCAATCAAAAAAGGAATAGTTTAAAAACAATCAAAAACACAAAAAAGGAATCATGAACATTGAAAACACAAAAGCCCAAATGCGAAAAGGGGTTCTCGAGTTTTGCATCTTATCTGTTTTGAAAGACAAAGAAGCGTACACATCGGAGATATTAGAAACCTTAAAAAACGCGAAATTACTGGTTGTGGAGGGAACGGTTTATCCGCTGCTTACCCGATTGAAAAACGACGGATTGCTCAACTACCGTTGGGAAGAATCACTATCCGGTCCACCAAGAAAATATTATGGTTTGACCGAACTTGGACAGACATTTTTAAACGAATTAAATGGCACTTGGACTGAATTGTCTGATGCCGTAAACCTAATCACAACAAAAAAATAAGAGTCATGAATAAAACTGTAAACATAAACTTAGGTGGAATATTTTTTCATATTGATGAAGATGCCTACCAAAAATTAACGCGCTATTTTGATGCCATAAAACGTTCTTTATCGAATTCGTCTGGACAAGATGAAATCATAAAAGATATCGAAATGCGCGTTTCGGAACTTTTTACGGAGAGACAAAAATCAGAAAAACACGTTGTTGGCTTGAAAGATGTTGACGAAGTAATCGCAATAATGGGTCAACCAGAAGACTATAAAATTGATGATGAAGATACAGAAACTGGATCCAAAAATTATAATTCTTCACAATCAAGAAAATTGTACAGAGATACTGAAAATGGAATGATTGGCGGTGTTTTGGCTGGACTGGGACATTATTTTGGAGTTGATAAAGTTTGGTTGCGAATCATAATGTTAGTGTTTTTATTCGTTTTTGGAACGGGTGCTTTGGCCTATTTCATTTTATGGATTGTAATGCCGGAAGCCAAAACCACTGCCGAAAAATTAGAAATGACGGGCGAACCAGTAACTATTTCGAATATCGAAAAAAAGGTTCGTGAGGAATTTGAAAATGTTTCGGAGAAATTTAAAAATGCGGATTATGATAAATTTGGCAACAAAGTAAAATCAGGAGCCGAAAAAATAGGAAGTTCTTTTGGAAATTTAGTTATTCTAGTTTTGAAGGCTTTCTCTAAATTTTTAGGAATTCTTTTGATCATTTCAGGAATAGCAACGATGGTTCTTTTATTTATAGCGGTTTTTACCCTTGGATCATCGAGTATTATTTCTGTTCCTTGGCAAGATTTTATTGAAGCCGGTAATTTTACGGAATATCCTGTTTGGTGTTTTGGATTAATCATGTTTTTTGCGGTTGGGATTCCGTTCTTTTTCTTGACTTTATTGGGTTTCAAATTGTTGTCGCCAAATATGAAATCCATTGGAAATATTGCAAAATACACTTTGCTTGCAATTTGGTTAATTTCGGTTTCATTGGCCGTAGCCGTTGGAATAAAACAAGCCTCTGCTTTTGCAAATGATGGAAGAGTGGTTCAAAAAGAGACCATTAACCTGAAACCAAAGGACACGCTTTTTATAAAATTCGAACACAATGATTATTTTGCAAAAAATGTAGAGGAACGAACTGATTTTAAAATTACACAAGATTCTACTAAAACAGATGTAATTTATTCGAATAATGTAAGTTTCAGAATAGAGAAAACAGATGCAAATTTGCCTTATATTCAAGTGGAAAAAGAGGCAAAAGGAAAAACGATGTCTGAAGCAAAATTAAGAGCGGAACAAATAAAATACACTTATAAAATTATTGGAAACCATTTGGTTATGGACAACTATTTATTGTCTGATTTAAAAGAAAAATTTAGAGATCAGGAAATAGAAATCACTTTATTCATTCCAAAAGGCACTTTGTTTAAAGTTGATTCTAGTGTAAAGGACTATGACCGTTCGGATAATGATTATTTTAATTTGCACACAAGTTCCGACGAATATATTTACTCAGTAGGTAATTCTCAGGTGAAATGCTTGAATTGTCCAAAAGAGGAAAACGAATACAATGACCTAGAAAACAACCAACAAAACGACAGCGTTGTTACAACTACGGTTACTGTAAACGGAGAAGTTATTACAGTAAATAAAATTGGAACCAAGAAAGGGTTATCCATTAACAAAGACGGAATTGTAATTAAAACCAATTAACCATGATAAAAGTAATCACAATCATCACAAAATTCATTGTTGTAACCTTAATCGCGTTACTGTTTTCTTCTTGCAATAAATACGGAATCATTATTGACGGCTTTGGAAAATCTATCACTGGAAGTGGGAATATTACAACTGAAAACAGGAAAATTGAAGGAGAATTTAAAAGTATAGAAGTGAGTAACGCGATCGACCTGGTTGTTGAACAAGCCGACAAAGCAGGAATAACTGTTGAAGCTGATGACAACTTACAAAAAGAAATTACCACAAAAGTCGAAAACGGCGTTCTAATTATAGCTTGTGAATACAGTTCGTTTATCAATGTAAAATCGAGAAAGGTAACTGTAAAAATACCCGTAATTGAATCGTTAAAAGCCTCCAGCGGTTCCTCTATAAAAAGTGTTGACACCCTAAAAGGAGAAGCTATAAATGTAAGAGCTTCAAGTGCTGCAGACATCAACCTAAGCCTTGAATTTGAATCCATTTCTTGTAGAGCAAGTAGCGGCAGCACCGTTAACCTTAATGGAAAAGCATTAGAATTACTAGCAAGTTCATCCAGCGGAAGTACGATAAAAGCAACTGAATTGATTGTGAATACTGTAAAAGCAAATGCTTCGAGTGGTGGAGAAACAAACGTACATCCAATTGTAAATTTATTTGCAAATGCATCAAGTGGTGGTTCTGTAAAATATAATTCTATTCCAAAAAATATAACAAAAAATATAAGTTCTGGAGGAAGTGTTAATCAAGACTAAGAAAACTCTTTTTTCTAAAAACAGAAAAATCATTCATCAAAAGTGGATGATTTTTTTATATTTGTAAAATACTTAATTATATTACAATGAAAAAATACACTATAATTCTAATGCTTCTTTCTGTTTCAACAATAACATTGGCACAAAAGAATGAAAAAATAAAAGGTTCTAAAACGGTAACTATTGAACAAAAATTAATTAGCGATTTTGACACACTTGAAGTTGGCGACAATATTGAAGTATATCTTGATAAAGGAGAAAAAAGCGGATTAAAAATCGAGGCCGATGACAATCTTCATTCTATTATAAAAACGGAGATTAGCGGAAACACACTTCGATTAAGCACAACCCAAAAAGCAGTAAATTTCAAAAAACTAATTGTTAGAATTATCTATTCTAGTAGTTTAAAAACCGTAATCTCTAGAGAGGAATCAACTGTGAATGGGATTCAGGAAATACAATTAGAAAACATCACCTTTAAATCTTATGATGAATCTAAACTTAATTTGAACGTTAATTCAAAGAACTTCAAGTTGGTTTCTGAAGATAAATCGAAAACCGAACTTAATTTAAAATCAGAAAGTGCCACAATCGAATTAAGTAAAAACGCTGTTTTAAAAGCTTTGATTGCCTCTTTTGAATTAAAATGTGATATGTACCAAAAAGCAAAAGCAAATTTGGAAGGCGATGTAACCAACGCAATTATTCGATTAGACAATAATTCTAATTTTATTGGAGACAAACTTATTTTAAAAGAAGCCGAATTGATAGCGGAAAGTTATTCGAATTGCAGCATCAATGCGAGTACAAATTTGAGTATTGACGCCTCGGGAAGTTCAGAAATTAAAATTTATGGAGAGCAAAAAATTGAAATTAAAAAGCTCACCGATTCTGCCATTTTAATTAAGAAACCAACAAAATAATAAAAATAAAAAAGTCTCAATCATAACAATTGAGACTTTTTTTATTCCAAATTAGAATTGATTTATTCTTTTGCAGCCAAATATCTTTCGGCATCCAAAGCAGCCATACAACCCGTTCCCGCTGCCGTAATCGCTTGACGATACACATGATCAGCAGCATCTCCAGCTACAAAAACTCCTTTTACATTAGTTTTAGAAGTCCCTGGAATATTAAGAATATAACCTGTTTCGTCCAGGTTAATAAATTCCTTAAAAATATCGGTATTAGGTTTGTGACCAATGGCAACGAAGAACCCAGTTGCCTCAATATCGAAAACTTCAGAAGTCGTTTTATTAATTGCTTTAACGCCTGTTACCACTTGTTCATCTCCTAAAACTTCCACCGTATCATGATTCATAAGAATCGTAATATTATCCGTTTTGCGAACACGTTCTTCCATGATTTTAGAAGCACGGAACTTTTCGCTTCTTACAAGCATGGTCACTTTTTTGCAAAGTTTAGATAAATAATGCGCTTCTTCACAAGCAGAATCTCCTGCACCCACTATTACAACCTCTTGATTTCTATAGAAAAAACCATCGCAAACGGCACAAGCAGAAACGCCTCCACCCATTTTTAAATAATGTTGCTCTGATGGCAAACCTAAATATTTAGCGGTTGCCCCTGTAGAAATAATGACAGTTTCGCAATGCAATTCGATGCTGTCATTAATCCAAACTTTATGAATATCTCCTGAAAAATCAACCTTTGTTGCCCATCCATCACGAATATCGGATCCAAAACGTTGTGCCTGACTTTGCAACTGAACCATCATTTCGGGACCTGACACTCCATCAACATAACCGGGAAAATTTTCCACTTCGTTTGTTGTTGTTAATTGGCCACCAGGTTGCATTCCTTGGTATAAAACCGGGTTCATATTGGCTCTAGCGGCATAAATAGCAGCAGTATAACCTGCTGGACCAGAACCTATAATTAGACACTTTATTTTTTCGATTGTAGTTGACATACTATTTTTTTTTATTCATTTTACAAGCTACAAATGTAAGTTTTTATTAAAAAAATTAAGCTACTAAAAGATCACAATTAATGATAATAAAATAATAAAATTCTATTTTAGAAATAACGCTTGTAAAACTCAAATTTAGTGTTATATTTGCACCCGATTACGGGGTGTAGCGTAGCTCGGTTATCGCGCCTGCTTTGGGAGCAGGAGGCCGCAGGTTCGAATCCTGCCACCCCGACAAAAATCCAAACAGCAATGTTTGGATTTTTTTTGTGGAATATATTTACATTATCAATCAATCATAGCGAGAAGTCTCTTGGTTCGCATCCACCAGTCTAAAAAAATGTTCGAAAGGAACAAACTCTTTTTATTATAAACGAATCATCCTTAGAAATTAATCTTTTGAATTTGATTTTCGTTCAATTTTAAAGCGGCCATAACTCCCAAATAATCTTTTGAATTTAATGTAGATGCAAAACTTCCAGGAACAATTACAATTCTAAAAGTTTGATTGTCTAAATATTGTGGAGTCGTTGCTAAATCATAATTTCCTTTTGCATAAATTGTAAAATCTTCCTTGCTAAAATCAAAATCATAATCCAATTCATTTCCTTGACTTAGAAAAAGAGTGCGAGGAATTAACTGCCAAATTGGAGTAGTCGAATTTATAGTTCCAGACAACCGGTATATCAAAATAACATCCGAGGCATAAATAGCAGGCGTTAACTTCTGATAAATAGTATATCCGTCTTTAGAATTATACCCAAAATTGATGTTTTTAAGTTCGAATACTTCACTTAATAAACCATCTTGACCCGCTGGACCTGGAACCCCTTCTGGACCTGAACATCCTTGCAAACTAAACATACCTACAACGGCTAAAAGTGCAATTACCTTTTTCATGATTTTATATTTAATGATTTATACTTTTATACTGTATTCACGAACTATGCCAAAGTCTATTTTATAAATATTTTGTAGCTTTGAAAAATGAAAGAAAAACTTAAATTATATATGGTAATGCTGGGCTGCACACCCGAAGGAAGATATACGGAACAACATGATATTTTTTTTGGAATTGGAAAATCCCTAAAAGAATTAATTCCCGAAATGAAAGCGTTCTGGCCTGAGGCCAAAGGTAAAATTCATATTGACGCCTGGTGCGAAGTTACTGCTGTGGATGGTTTTTCGATAGAAATTACAGGAAAAAAAGAAGCCGATTCTAATCCTTCTTCTACTAATTTATTTTTTATCAATCTGGGTGGCTACAAAGAAAATGAATTTGAAGAATACCATTATAAAATGTTAACAATTGCCGAAAGCATGGGAATTGCGTCTAAAAATGCAAGAGCAACGACCTTCTACAAACATTGCGGTTTTAAAGGAGCCACATCGCATATTGATGACAAATACGGAATTGATGTAGATGACATTCATAATGTTACCGATATTTTGAACAAAAATTATAAAGAAAACTATTCCTTAAATATCACCAAAATAGAAACGTTTTTCGAAGCTGATCCGTTACATATTGGCTATTTAAAAATAGATAAAATTGTTTAATTCTTAATTTACATTTATGCCAGATTGCTATTGTGGAAGTTTCCTATCCTTTGAAAAATGTTGCGAACCCTACTTAAAAAACTTAAAGCTCGCAACAACAGCCGAAACTTTGATGCGATCGAGATATAGTGCTTTTGCGACTGGAGCTGCCGATTATTTAGTTTCTACTACACATAGCTCCCAAAGAAAATTCCATACTAAAGCTGCTATATTAGAATGGTCCAAAAGCAATCATTGGATTAAACTTGAAGTATTAGCCAAAACGGAAACTAACGTAACTTTTAAAGCCTATTATTTAGATTCTGAACTCAAAGAACAAATTCATCATGAACATTCAACTTTTGTTTTCGAAAATAAAAGTTGGTTTTATGTTGATGGAGAATTTTTTCAATAAGAAATAAAGAATGCAATTGGCTAAAATATCTAAAAAAGATTATAAAGTAAACTCCTTACTTTAAATTCTTTTTTTTTATAAAACTATTGTTTTTTGAACTGTATCGGATTTATACCAACTACTTTTTTGAATATTCTATTAAAATAAGAAAGACTTTCAAACCCACATTCAAAGGAAGCTTCGGTAACATTTTTATCACTTTTCAGAAGTATCTTCGCTTGTTCGATACGAAATTGATTCAGAAACTCCGTAAAAGTTAGTCGAGTCATTTTCTTAAAATAACGGCAAAAAGCAGCATTTGATAAATGAGTTATTTTTGCTATTTCAGCTATAGAAATGGCTCTTTGGTAATTAGTTTCAATAAACTTATAGACCACTTTCAATCGCAATTGTTCCTTATTATTATATAAATTTTCGAAAGGTTTGTCGTGTAAAAATGTCAACTCATTTGAAGTTGCCAATATTTGAAACAAAGACAACACTTCTATAAATTGTTCAAAATTTGATAAACGAGAAATTTCCTTTAAACGTTTTCCAACTCTGTTTTTTGTTTCGCCATGGAAACATATTACTTTTTTAGAATTTTCAAACAACTGTTGAATGGCTGCCAATTCTGGGGTTGTGCTGAAATCATTTTTAAAAAAATCTTCCTTTATTTGTAAAACCACTTTTTCATAGTCGGTTTTTATACCATAATCAAAATTCAAGTGGGGAATATTGGACCCTATAAAAACCAAATCGCTCCCTTCAAAATCCCCAATATGATTTCCAACACGTCTCGTTCCATTGGGTGCTTCAATAAAAGTGATCTCGAATTCAGGATGAAAATGCCAATAAAAAAAATCATTTAATCTTGGGTTTACCAAAATTCTGAAAGAACTTCCTGCTAATCGTTTAATATCTTCAAAAACTATTTTCATAAACTGCTTTTATATTGAGAATACTCAAAAATACATAAAATACTATTTAAAAGGGGTTAAAAAATCAATATAGTACAAATAATGGTGATTTTTGTGAAAATGCAAATTGAAGTCTTGCTTTAAATTTGTAATTCGATAACCAAATAAAAATAAAAAAAATGGAAAATAAAAAAGAAGGAATGTTTCCAACAATGACTCCCACAATGACGCCAACAATGGCAAACGATAACGCGCACAAGGACATCCCAGGAAATCCCTCCGTTGCAAAATCAAGTACTGCAAAATTAAATGATCGATCTAACGGGAAACCACTAAGATTATTATCTGAAGAAGATTGGAAATTTTGGATAGAAAACGGATATATTGTAATAAAAAATGCTATTCCAAAAGAAAATGCTAAAAGATTAGCTGATTTCATTTGGGAATTTGAAGAAAAAGACCCAAATAATGCTAAAACTTGGTATGCACCACCACGAGCAGAAATGCAAATGAAGGAACTCAATAATAGTGGCATGGTCGAATTGTATAATCATCAATACCAATGGGATAACCGCCAAACACAAAAAGTATATGATGCCTTTGCAGATATTTGGGGAACAGAAAAATTATGGGTAACCATAGATCGAGCGAATCTCAATTTGCCTGTTCGACCAGATTATGAATTCAAAGGATTTATTCATTGGGATTATGATCCAGAAACAAAACCACAAAACGTTCAAGGAGTATTGGCATTAGTCGATGCACTTGATGAAAATATGGGTGGTTTTCAATGTATTCCAGAATTATTTAGAACTTATGATACTTGGAAATTAACGCAACCTGAAGATAGAAATCGTTTTCAACCTGATACCGCAGCCTTTGAAAATCAATATGTAAAACCAAAAATGGAAGCGGGTGATTTGTTAATTTTTAATAGTTTACAACCTCATGGTATTCGACCAAATTTAACAAAAGACAAAGTAAGAATTGCCCAATACATTTCGATGATGCCAGCAGAGGAAGATAATCCAGAGTTACGAGAATGGAGAGTAAATTCTTGGAAAAATAGAATTGCCCCAGAAGGATATGCTTTTCCTGGAGATCCACGTAATTGGGAAAAAACAAAACACAAAACTGCTGAATTAAGCGAACTTGGAGAAAAATTATTAGGTCTTAAAAATTGGTAAATTATAGAATTTAGAAAAGAGTCAAAATTATTTTGGCTCTTTTTTTTTATAAATCAAAAACTGAAGTGCGTTTGGCTCGAATCAAATCTTTCAAACGAATCCAAAAAGCCAAGGTTAAATATACCCCAAACCACAATCCAGCGGTAACAAATGAAATATAAATAAAAAATAGTCGAACGCTACTCGCGCGCATTCCTAATTTATCAGCAAGTCGAGAAGAAACATGAAAACCGTGTTTTTCAAAAAAGTACTTCAATCTTATAATTGCAGACATGGGAACAGGTTGATTATTATTTGTAAAAATACAAAAATATTTATTTATTTTTCAATAATTCCATACCAATAGCACATTCAAGACAGCGGCTTTTATTGCAATACTCATTTTTAAGCTGCAACAAGGATTGCGTATCAAAAGGGCTTTCTGATTTTAATCCAAAGGATGTGAATTTATCAATTATTGCATTTTTTTCGGGGGACACTTCTTTCAACAAGCTAATTAACTCTTCCGAAATCTCTTTGCCTTGGTTTTTTGAATACGAAAACTGAAGCGGAATCAGCGTATTTATTATAATCAAATCGATGAATGATTTAGTAAGCTTTTTTGTTTTCTTTGGACTTTCTTTGTCAAATTGATAATGGTTTTGCCAATAATTAGAAGCCGATACTTCGAAAGTTTTATAAATTTCTTTAACGGAACTTAAAGTTATTATTTTTGAAAATAAGTTTTGATAGGTATGATACAAATTAGCCAATTGCGACAATCTAATAGTCGGGAAATTATCCGGTCGATGTTTAAAAAACTGAACTTGATTCCCGTTTTCGTTCTCCAATTGATATTTATGAAGCAAATAAAAATAGCGAAATTTCAAGTCTTTATAATAGGTGTCTTCCTTTTCAGAATCTAATAATCCTGCCTTTCCCAAAAGTAATGCTTCAATATTTTCGATCTCAAAACTTTCTTTTCTTATTATTGAAAAAGGAATTGATTGCGCAATATTGAGGAAAACAGCGCCATTGGTGTTCAATCCAAAATTCTTTGCTAAAAGGCAAAACAAAACCGCTTCCCAATCTTGATTTGTTTCTTGCAACAATTCAAATATGGGTTTAGACTTTCTTTCCAAACGTTCAAAAAACAAACGTTCTTGCCAGTTTTTCAAAGTAAAATTATCGATGTTTTTTATATCCTTTTCGCAAAAAATCCACGATTTAGGTTCCATCAATAATTGATAATTAGCAATTGTTACTGCATCCACATATTTCTTTAATTCCAGAACAGGAATTTCAGTATTATTGCTTCTAAAAATTTCGGTATCGTGTTCCCAAACAACGTGAAGAATTACATTTTCATAAGCGGAATCTCTTTCATGATGATGCACATACCAATCCGAAGATCTCAGGTGAATTTCAACATTCCCAGCCCACTTTTGATTTCCAATAACTATTTGGGCATTAAAAAAATCAGGTCCTGCAAGTTCCAGGTATTGACCTACATTAACGATTGTGATTTCCTCAGCATGGAATGTTTTTAAATTCAAGACGTCAAATTTCTTGAATTTCCAGAGATAATGGAGAAATTCTTCTTTCATGATAAGGCTTTTATATTTTTAGAAAAAAAAGTAAAAGCCTAAGGTACTACAAAAATATAAATTGTGAGAATTTATCTCATTAAATACAATTTAGCACAAGCTCTAGCATCCGATAAAGCTTCGTGATGATTTAAAGCAATTTTCATTTCTCGACAGCAATCACTTAATTTTGTTGGTTTAAGTCCTTTAGCTTTATATATTTTTACGGTACATTGCCAACGATCCCCAATATTTAAATTATCATAATTTAAACCATAAAGCGCCATGGATTTCATAAGGACATTTCTATCAAAACTTTCATTATGAGCCACAATTATTCTATTTTGAAGACGCTTTTGAATTTCAGGAAATACTTGCGAAAATGATTTTGCATTTATGGTATCTCTTGGATAAATGCCGTGAACTGCTATTGTAAATGGAGAATATTCGTTTTTCGGAGGCTTAATTAAACTAACAAACTCATCAACGATAATTCCGTTTTCTACAGTAACAATACCTACGGAACAGGGGTGAAATGCAGTTGCAGTTTCAAAATCTATAGCAGTGAAATTCATTATAATTATCTAATATATTTATAAAAAGCAGGACTTAAAAATTATTGTTTTGACAATTTTCAAAGCATTACAAATATAAATCTATTTTACAGATTACATAAAAAAACCTGTTTCACTTTCTATAAATTAAAACTCAATCTCATAAACATCACAACTGATATAATCCATTAGCCTATTTTTATATTTTTCTTTGTCATCAAAATGTTCCAACCAAAAAGTGGAGGAATAAAAATACATTAATTCTAATACATCCTCATATGTTGTGGCTAATATGTCCAAATACTTAACATAGCGTGCTTCACAAAAATAATCTTCGTTGTATGAATTATTCCCTTTGGCTAATTCTCGTTTTTTAATTGGAAAACCTTCCACTTCATACCCTCTTTCAACACAATAATCGGCTATCAAATCGATAACAAAGCTTTCATGAATTTCTCCATATTTAAAACTATCCAAACCATCTCCTAATACATCCCAAGCTTCATGAAGTTCAAGAATTTTGCTTTTTACAGATTCCATTTCCATATCAATTATTTTATTGTTTCAGTAAAAATATGTAAGCCATATATAATTGACTTACGGTTTCTCACATTTGGAAGCTGTTTTTTAGAAATAAAAAAAAACAATTTACTAAAACACTACAAACCAAATTAATACTATTTTAAATCATTGAAAAAAAAATCATAAAAATCTAAAATTTTACCAGAATAAACTACCTCGGGGCTTAGTCCCAGAGCTATTATCGGAATAATCGCCACAGATTCACTGATTTTCAAAAATCATTTTTAATCTGTGAATCTGTGGCAAAAAAATTGAAGAAAAGCTTCTAGGATTTAAACCTAAAAAGATATAATGTCAATTTACTCCGCTTTAATTAGTTTTTAAAACTAAAAATCACTTTTAAGGAGAATCTAATAGGTGTTAAAAATTATTCGAAGAAATTCCAAACCAACCCAAAACGAATCATAAAGTCGCGATACGGATTATTTGGTGCTGAATAAAAGTTGTTTCCAGATAATGAAGAATTGAAATGTTCGGCAACTAAATACACTCTAGTTCTTTGAATTTTACCATTAAAGAAAAAATCAACATTCGGATAATTTCCTATTTGTTTCTTGTTTTGAGTAAAAAACTCTCCAATTACTGGATTATAATCATTTGCAAAATAATTAGCAAAATAATTCAAGGTAAATCCGGTTTGAAAGAACAAAGCTTTGTGAAATAAGTTATTCGAATAATAAAGCGTGTTTCTAGCTACTAATTCAGGCACATTTACTATGTTATCTTGTTGCGCTACTTTTTGGTATAAAAGTGTATTGTCTAAAGCAAAATTTCCAAATTTGATTTCCTTATTTGCTTTAATAGACAAATAATCGATAGTTCCGTTATATTGTTTTGGAGCAATTATTTGCATAGAAGCATTTGTTGAAACGTCTGTAAAATACAAATGATCATTCAAAGTGGAGAATTGAAAAGAAGCATTAAACCAAGGAGTTACTGCCTCCGCACTTAATGAATTTATTTTTTCATTCTTAAATTCGTTGTACCAATTGTAATTTACATAACTACTTTGATACAGATTGTAATTATTATTTGGAAGCTTATTTATGTTTTGATATCTAAACGATAATTGGGTTTCGTCATTTAAATCATAATTTAATTTAGCATCCAAATTAGATAAAGATTGATTCGTAATCGATCTTGAATAAATGAATTTTCCGTTCCATTTATTTTTCTGATATTCATACTGACCACCAAAACTATTAATTCGAATATTCAATTTCGAAGGAATTGCTTGAGTATCTAAAATTAGAATTTTATGATAATAGTAATTATTGATAAAATCATCTACAAAAAATTGAAATTTTCCCAAACTTGTATTTTCATAGGCAAGCCCTATTTTATTATACATTTTATTATAAAGCGTCTGGTCATAAATTCCACTCGTTTTATACGAATCCCCAAACCTATTCACACTTAATCCACCAACAGTTGACGGAACCGTGGTTTGGCTGTAAACGAAGTTCTTATTTTCGTAATTAAATTGATGGTTTACATATAGATTATTGCTTCCTTTTGCTGGATTTACCCTGAAAGATTGATCTATAAAAACTCGATTTCCTTTTAAATAGGATTTGGCATCGGTTAAATAAACTTCAAGTCTTTGTCGGTTTGTGAATTCCACATTTCCACTTTCGAAGTCTTGAATAGTGGTAATTCCACCGTTTTCTTCGTTCGAAATATCTTGGTTTGTAAAATGAGCATTTACTAAATATCTAAAATTTTTCGTGTGATAACTTGTTGTGAACCTAAAATTTCCAGAGCTAGTCAACTGATTGAAATATTTTCCAGTGGATCGTAAACCTCTATAAGCAATAGAAAAATTAAGTTGTGGAGACGTGTTTAAAGTGATAAACGAATCTACCGATTGTCCTTGTTGCATTACGGATTTAAAATATAATTCTGTAACTGGTGTCGCTACGGAACTGTATCGGATTTGGTGTGCTTCCAAAAAATTAAAATGTTTTGCCTTAAAACCAAACTCAGGTAGCGGAGAGAAATCGGTTAAACTGTATTGCAACGTATTATAGGTTTGTCCTTCATTTGAAAATGCCAAGAGTCCAAAAGTATCTTTTCGCAAATAATTAAAACTATATAATTTCTTGATGGTTAGCGAAGTATCAATATAGGTGGTATCTCGTTCCAAAGTAATTACACGATACATATCAATAGTCGCAATCTTTTTTTTAGATTTTTGAAGGGTATCCGAGCTGTTATATTTGGTATTATAATCTAATTCTTTAGTCTTTTTTGGTTGAGAAAACAGATGAGTTGGAAGCACTAAAAGAAATAAAAAAAAGAGAATCCTCATTTGGAACGGTATATAATTAGATAATTATTTTTATAATTTTATTCAAGCAAAGGTAATTGAAAAAATACTTCCATTTGATAGCATGTTTTAGCAAAAGGAAAAATAAATCGGTTTTTGAATAAAATTTTGCAATATTTGTGAATCGAATAAAAATCAATATGCTACTCCCTAATTTTTCGACATTTCTCTTAGAAACTGGAACCGACGAAGCGGGTCGTGGCTGTCTTGCTGGCCCAGTAACTGCTGCTGCCGTAATTTTACCTCTAGATTTTGAAAATACAATCCTAAATGACAGCAAGCAATTATCCGAAAAAACGAGAGAAAAATTGCGTCCGATTATCGAAAATCAAGCCATTTCATTTGCTGTAACTCATTTGTATCCAAAAGAAATTGACGAAATAAATATTCTGAATGCTTCGATGAAAGGAATGCAAGAATCGGTATTGAAATTAAACCAAACACCGGAGTTTATTATTGTGGATGGCAATCGATTATTGAACGCCAAATTAGGTTTGAAGAGCACTTTTGGCAAACAATTTTCGAAAACTGAAATCAAATTATTAAAATCGATTCCGAATCAAAGTATTGTAAAAGGCGATTCGAAATACATGAGTATTGCTGCGGCATCTGTGCTTGCAAAAACCTATCGTGATGATTATATGAACCAGATTCACGAAGAATTCCCGATGTACAATTGGAAAAAGAACAAAGGCTATCCCACCAAAGAACATCGAGAAGCCATTCGGAAATATGGTGTGACAAAATACCATAGATTGACATTTAGATTATTGCCAGAACAGTTACAATTGGACATTTAGGTTGTTTTTATAATAAATGTCTTTTGGATGATTTGTAAAGATTTATCTATATATTTGAAAAATAAATAAAGTCTGACGTTTATCAGACAAAGCCACCCAATTTAGGGGTGATAAGTCTGAAATCGTCAGTCCTATATACAAGTTAGCAGGTATTAAAAAAAACAGACGAGAATATGAAACAACTAATTTTATTATTTGCATTATCTATTACAAAAATATGTTTGGGTCAAACTATTGATACTTTATCAATACAATCTAAAATTTTTGACGAAAAAAGGGATATCTATATTTATTTACCAGAACAATATTCTACTCAAACTGAAAAAAAATATGAAGTAGTTTATGTATTCGATTCGCAAGCAAGACAATATTTTGATTTAGTTCATTCTACTATACAATTTGTAAATAATGGTATTCCGGTAATTATAATTGGAATTGTATCTAATTTTTCGGAAGAGAAAAAACAGAATAGAAATTCTGATTTCTTACCAAAACCGGTTTATGAAGAAACTACAAAAAAATATGGCGGATATTTAGGAAATGCAGACAAATTTTTGGATTTTTTTCAAAATGAAGTTGTGAAATTTATTGACAATAAATACAGGACTTTCCCTTATAAAATTGGAATTGCACATTCAAATGGGGCAAGTTTTCTATCATACTGTTTTTTGAAAAGTCCAGAAATATTCAATTCTTACCTTTTAATATCACCAAACTATGAATATGACAAAGAACAATTTGTTGGAGAATTCCAAAAATTCAATCCTGAATTATTGAAAGACAATAAGTTTGTGTTTATGTGCAATTCAAATGAAGATGAAAATTGGGCGAAAGCAAGAAATAAAATTATTCCACTATTTGAAACGAATAATTTCAGTAAAAAAATAAAATTTATCAATAGAGATTACTCACAAACAGAAAATCACGGAACAGTTTTCCCGATTGGAGCATTTTATGGCTTAAAAGATTTTTTTAACTATAAATATTTAAAGCAGAAAATGTAATTAGATACAATGACGAATTAGAAAGTAAGAAATTATTAAAACTAGATTCTAATTATGTAAATCAATTAGCATATACTTGTTTTTGGAATGAAAAACCATACGAAGCGATTAAAATTATTCAATGGGCAATTGTGAAATTTCCAAATGAATCTAATCTTTTCGACAGTCAAGGCGAATTTCTTGAAAAGATTAGCAACATCAAAGGAGCAAAAAAATCTTATGAAAATGCATTAAAAGCAATAGAAAGTCAAAAATCAAAATTGGACAAAAAAACATACGAAGAAAAGTATAGTTATTATAAAGGAAACTTAGACAGACTGAAAAATTAACACCTGCTAACAGCTAGGGGTTCGTTGCGGCTGCAAGCCGAACAATGAACCCCGTATTGAACGGAACCGATTACACGTCCGTTAACCTATGCACTTATCGTAAAAATTTTAGAGAGAATAGTAAGAGGCAAACGCGCCTCTTTTTTTTTGGAGTGATTTAAAGGTCGTTTTTTAGTGTTTTCGGTCACTTTAGAGCGTAACCCAGACCCCTCAGATATACACTAAATAGCCACTATTCTATAGCCCAGAATTGCATCCTTATTTAACCCTCTCTGGGTTTAAAACCCAGAGAGGGTTGGGTTAGGTTGGGTTGGTTTGAATAACTTCTTTACTCTATATTATGAATTTTTTTGA
>Ga0209499_1001431_pt1 | contig 16589 bp, 16 predicted proteins | sample C_130208_EF_Meta_FD_187306 | JGI IMG/M metagenome (GOLD analysis project Ga0209499, IMG submission 187306) | Freshwater microbial communities from Lake Croche, Canada to study carbon cycling - C_130208_EF_MetaG (SPAdes) (version 2) | ecosystem: Environmental > Aquatic > Freshwater > Lake...
TCGTTTTGTCATGGTCTTCTCCTCGCTTGCAGCATCATGCCGCAGTTGCGCAGAAAATCCACTTATCCAAACTGTTCAGTTTTCCCGAGCCACCTCTCTAGCCTGTTTCGCAACACGGAAACCACACCGATCGAGGCTGTGATGACCTTTCCGGTAGGCTTTGATGCGGTGGTCACCGGGTTAAGTGCAACGATTAATGGGCGTCGCATGATAGGGACGGCCAAAGAAAAGGCTGAGGCCCGCGAGGTCTATGAGGCGGCTTTGGACGAGGGAAAGCTGAGTGTGCTGCACGAAGAGGTGCTGCGCGGTATTCATGTGCTATCGGTGGGCGCACTGCCTGCGGGAGCAGAAGTTGAAGTCGTCCTCGAACAGACGCTCGCCCTGACCGATGTGGCGGGAACTCCATTCCTGCGGTTGCCCATGACGGCAGGTCAGATCTACGGCACTTCGCCGCTGTTGCCTTCGGACGATTTGGTGACAGCCTCAGATGTAAGGCACTCTGCAAAACTGCGGGTATCTCTGGATCAAGGGCGTGCCGTTTTGCCTGATGGCAGCATTCTGGCACTGGACGAAGATACCGAGATCTTAATGGACCGCGCGGTTGAACTGCGCCTCGAAGGTGCCAGCTTTGGCAAACTGATAGGCCAATCGGCCGATGGTCGCTTGGTGGAGCTAAACCTTGAACCACTTGCTGGATCTGATGCCTTGCTCGATCTTCACGTCATCGTCGACCGGTCAGGATCCACGAGCACTCCAGTGCGGGAAGGCGACATCTCTGTTTCGCAGGCGATGCGCGACGGGCTGATCCAGGAATTCGCTAGATTAGGTAAACTAGACAAAATCAATCTCTGGCAATTCGACGACCAGTGCCATGATCTTGGCTCGGCAACCGGGGCAGGCTCGGTGGCACTCGCTCAGCGCCTTGAAGGGCCAAACGGCGGGACACAACTGGCTGGCGCCATAACGGCGGCTCTCGCCAAAGGTGCCAAGGACATCCTTGTTCTGACAGATGGCCAGACTTGGGCGCATATGGTGGAGGATTTGAAAGGCAAAGCATTGCGGATTTCGGCAATCCTTGCGGGGCCTGGCAGTCTTGATGCCAACATTGGCCACCTTTGCGCTTTGACTGGTGGTCAGGTTTTCTATGCGCCGGGGCGTGATGTGGGTTCAAGTCTGCGGTCGGCCTTCGCCGGACTGCGGGTTTCGGGCGAACCTATCCACGGACAGGTAAACAAGTCAGGGCCGAAAATACTGACTTGTCGACGCGGGGGCGTGAATATCCGCGCAGAATGGCAAAAAGAAACTATCACCCTCGAAAACCCTGACATGGTAAAGTCAGTTGGCCGCTACGCTGCCGCCCTTGCCCTCCCGTTAATGGGAAATGTTGCAGCGGAAGAATGGGCGCGGTCGCATAGTCTTTGCACCCATATGACCAGCCTAGTTTTGGTGGATGAAGCGGGCGAGGTCAGCGAGGGATTTTCGCAGATGCGCAAAGTACCTATGATGGAACCTACCAGAGTTGCGCTAAGAAGCGAACCTTCAGTGCGCTGCTACCAAATGTCTGCCTCAGACTGGTCAGACAATGCGCCTCAGAGGCGGTCGATGATCTCATACAGCGAAGGCTATACAAGAATTTCGGCACCTACAAAACCCCGCAAGGGTCCCGGCCTAGCAGCATCAATCCTTGCGCGGATGTTCCCCGCTGCACCGAAGACGGAGAGGTTCCAAACCTTTGCAGGCTTCGCTTGGGATCGCTCTGGGGATGATCTGCTGGCTTTTGATCTGACTACCTTGACCGTCGAGCAGGTAGAGCTGCTTCAAAAGCTTGAAGATCTGTTGATTGCCGAAGCCAAATCACAGGGTAATGCTGTCCTTGGACGCGACCAGGCAAGGATCTTCGCCCTAGGCCTTATCGCGAAATCGCAAGGTGACCGCTTGGCGAACCGCTTCGCCCGGCGTGCTCTTAAAGATGCCCCAGCTTGGGTCACAATGGAAAGCTAAGGGCGGAATAAATCGGAGGGGCTCGAGGTCAGCCACACAATCCCTTTCGACCTCGGGCTCCCGTATCAGTTTGGCTAATTCCACAGCAGAAGGTTTTCGGCCCTGTCCTCCAATTGGCTGGTTTCCAACGCCACGGCATACGCGCCGCGATGGAATGGTTTATCTTAGCGCGGGATGGTATCTAACATTTAAACCGGTCGATTGAGCGCGAAGGGATGGCCATTTTTAAACCAATGCCATGCGCCATACCAAAGCTCGGAAGATGCTTGACCGCCAGACTTAACCCGATTTGTCAAAAAATATGAAATCTGAGAAAATCTCATTTTGTCCCCACCCAACGGGCATCAAAGCCATTGGCTTTTGCGCCCAGCGCTGAAGTGAGCCAAATACGATCGCTTTCCCATTCGCTAACGGCTTGTGCATACTTCGACTGCGTAGCGCGCAACGACGCGTGGTGGCCGATATGCGCGCTCATTTTGTTAAGTCTATGGGTCGTCGCGGGATCGCCCCAGTGTCCGTATTCTTTATACAATTCATTGGGAATTGGGACGCGAAAGCATATCTCCAATCTACGATGACGTTCCCATTCGCTTAGCCCGCTGGTCAAGCCAACGTGATATCCTACATAAGTTAATGGTGAACACTCTGGTCCGGTAAACTTTCCTCTTAAGAAATCCTCCATTACGCGCTTTATATCTGTAGGTATAGGGCCCCTGATATACGCTTGTCGCTTTCGTTCACTTTCTTTGTTATCCATGGAAGTTGCCTCTCGAGCGGCTTTGTTTGCATTCCTCTCAGCCTGCCTTGCCTCGGCATCGGCAATTGTCTGGGCTTTAACAATTGCATCTTTGCGCTTCTGTTCTTCGGCCCTCTCTCTAGCGGCTTCTTTGCTGGCCTCGCGTTCTTCTTCTTGCTCCCGCACTTTGTTTGCTCGCACCTCTTTCTGCCAAGCTTCGCGCTCTGAGCCGGTGAGTGGAGGCTTTCTTCCTTGAGATCCCTGAGCAACGTCGTTTTTTTTATTAGACGTCGGTTGTTGATGCGGTTCTTTTGGCCATTTTTCAGAGACTGGTCTTGATTGCGGCGTAGCCGTTTCGTTGGACTGCTCTCCTTTTGCGACCGTTGTTGGGGCAGTTGGTCGATTTGGCGGGTCTGCCGTCTTGCGACCCGGATCGCGTTGGATCTGTCTTGGGGGGGTGGGCCGAGGTGGTTCTTTTGGCCATTTTTCGGAGACTGGTCTTGATTGCGGCTTAGCCCTTTCGTTGGACTGCTCTCCTTTTGCGACCGTTGTTGGGGGCGTTGTTAGATTTGGCGGGTCTGCCATCTCGCGACCCGGATCGCGTTGGATCTGTCTTGGGGGGGTGGACTGAGTTCGACCAATTGTACGCAGTAAAACGAATACTATGATCAAAATTACGATGATCCATAGCCAACCTTCATCCCTCATTTATCACCATCCCATTCAGCCGAATCGAATAAATTGAGCCTAGGTTAACACCCGCTTTTGCATTTTCTAGCTTTTCCGAGCGTTTCGGGCTTTGCCATCCCGCTGCATCCGTGCGGAGACCGATTGATCGAACCATCCGCGGTTCCTGCGGCCTGTGTTAATGTGCGAAATTGGCGGTGGCGGAACGATAGGGCGCTCATGTTCTAATCCACAAGTGATACGCCACCATAAGGGCAGCAACTTTTGCATTTGGTTGAGGTCGTTGACCTCTTCGCGTCTCTGTCTTTGCTCGATCCGCACATCTTCGTTCATGTGGTAGGTGAAGAAGCGTTTCAGATATTTGTCAATCTTCAAGACCAGCTTGAAACTGCGTTGAGCTGAGGGCGGCCATGTCGGGTTAGGCGCAGACATATTGCAAAGCCGACCCGGATGGGTCCTTGTCAGGGTCGCGCAATCCAGCAGGTGCAGTCTTTGCAGTTGGATCAAGCGTTGAATGTCCTGTCCGCGGTAGCTCAACAGCAGCATGTTGTATTTCATCTTCATTTGCGTGTCCTCTTTGGGGGACTGCGCCATATGACCTTTGGTTGCCCCGCGGCCACATGCCCCTTTCGGGGGTACCACCTTGCAGGTCTTGCAGGTTGGCGGGACGCGCAGGTCCACTCTTCATGTTATGGTAAGGTTGCAGTTCTTAACGGGGAACGTTCGCATCTACCCCGCAGTCTGTTTTACTTCGGCCACACCACCCGTTCGATTGCCTTAACGTCTGCAACGGACAAAGTTTCATACTCATTGATCCAGTGAAACGGGTCGAGTCTTGATGCCTGCCTTTCGAATTGAAGGAAGGATATGGTCAGGAAAAAGGCAGCTTGCCTCTCGTCCAAGCCTTTACGCGGTGTCCGTGCCACGGCTTGCTTTGTTGACCACGCCCAAGTGGAAAGGTTGTCGTCAAAATCGCTCAGATATAATGTCCAGAAGTCCCGCCCCTTGTGCAGGAAATAGGCATTTATCTGCCCGTGATAGGGCGACCAAGACCATTCCGCCTGAAACAAATAGGTGGGGCTTCTTGGCGGGCGTTTGAGGTTGGTGGGCAGTTCATAGCCCACCTCTAACGGAAGGCCGACTGGGATCGCCGGTATGATCTTGATCATATAGAGCCGTTGTTGCGGCAGGTGCTGGGCTATCATCGGAACGCGAGGTGTCTTCATCGGGGCGATCTCCTTTGAATTTTCCATCTGGGGCGGCCAGATCAATCGGTACATCTCCACGACCCCAGAAACTTCATCAATCTGGTGACATTGACCCAGACGTCACCTTCTATGCTGGGGACGAATTGGCCAGCTTAATCGGGTCTGGGCCGTGTCGCTCAGAGCGACTTGTGAGACGGGTTTTGGCGATCCGGACTTGGCCTCAAGCTCCAACCCGCAAACCATGCGCCACCATAGGGGCAGCAGTTTTTGTATTTGCTTGCGGTCGTTGTCCTCTTCGCGGCCCTGTCTATGATGGATCCGTACATCCTCAATCATGTTGTGGTTGAAGAAGCCCTTTAGATATTCGTCAATCTTCAAGGCCGCCCTGAAACTGCGTTGGGCTGAGGCTGGCCATGCCGGGTTGGCAGTGGACATATTGTCCAGTAGGCTAAGATGGTTTTTTAACTTGGCCGCACAATCCATCAAGTGGAGTTCGTGCAGTTGGATCAATCGCTGAATACGCGGTTCACGGTAGCCCAAAGCCAGCAGATTGTGTCTCCTGTTCATTCGCATGCCCCTCAAATTGGGACTGCGCCATATGACCCTTGGTTGCCCCTCGGCCACATGCCCCTTTCGGGGGTACCACCTTGCAGGTCGTGCAGGTTGGCGGGACGCGCAGGTCCACTCTTCATGTACGAATAAAGTCTCATGAACGGGTGCAAACGTCAAGGTGTGCTAGCGTTAAGCACGCTTTCTTTCTAACAAAACGAACTTGCGACATTGTAGGTTGTGCGCCCCCGCAACCAGTAAGACCCTACACAAGCCACCGTCCGCGGTGGCTTTTGTATGTGTACTCTCCAGTGCGAAATCCAGGATCGATGCCAAGGCGCCGAAGATGCGCACTTCGGCATGGCCACGTGTTGGACCTGCAGAAATATCAATCCGCTGGATCAGGCTGCGCAGGATGTCGGTGGCTTGCGGCTTGGTGTCTTCGTCTTGCAGCAGGGTCTCGAGGTTACTGATGTGGCGAAAGCCTGTTTACGCTGAACAACCGCCGCTACGGGCCAATCGCTGGGGCTTATATGGTCATTTGCACTAAGCCTGACACGGAATGGTGCGTGGCCCAGTTGAATGCTGATCGTGCCAAACCCTTCATTTTGTTTGAGGACAAGGTCTTTTCGTCACCCGATCTGGCACAGGCTGAGGCCGAACGTTTCAAGCGAGAACGCGGTGAGACCCTGCCACCAAGTCGCAACACATGAGGACCTTTATGCGCTCTAACACTCTGGCTGCCGCGATCTTGATCTTAGGCGGTGTGACTTTGGATGCCCGCGCTGAAAGCCTGAATGGTGCCGAGCTTTTGGCGCTGTGTGATACGCCCAAAAGTGACTCGATGGTCTATTTCACCAACTTCTCACTCTGTGCCGGCTATATTAACGGCGTTTCTGACGCGTCGATGTGCGGTAACGTGGTGGGAGGCTCTAGCCACGCAAACCCTGATGGGGCGACAGTTGCCAACATCTTTGATGTCTTTGTCACTTGGATGCGCAATCATCCCGATCACGCCAGCGAAGGCGCCTCGGTCTTGGTGGCGCGCAGCTTGGCTGAAAGCTATCCGTGTCCCTGAGGGTGATCAGCGCATCCAAGAGCCGAACCTAAACCTTAGCCGCGAAAGATGGTCAGCAAGATGAAGATTGTTGAGTTCAAGGGCGCTGACTTTGCACATGGTTCATCCCGCCAAAGAGCGTCTTCGGCGATCGAACTTCACATGTTTCAGACAGGTACGCTGCGAACCAAGACCAAGTATATCAAGATGAACCAAGGTGCAGATTCCGATTTTGAAATACCGGTGCCTTGGTTCTTTCTGCGCCATCCACGCGGAAACATCGTGATCGATGGCGGCAATGCGGCAGAGGTGGCTGTCGACAAGCGCAAACATTGGGGGGCGGTGATTGATGCCTATGATCCGGTGATGGGCCGGCATGAAAACTGCGTCGACCAACTGGCCAGTATTGGCGTGCGTCCCGAAGACGTGGCTTATGTCTTGCAATCGCACCTGCATCTTGATCATTCGGGCGCGATTGGGCGGTTTCCAAACGCCACGCACTATGTCCAGCGCATCGAATGCAACTATGCCTTCAACCCGGATTGGTTTTCCGCTGGCGCCTATATCCGCGCTGATTTCGATAAGCCAGGCCTGAAGTGGAAATACCTGCAGGGGTTGGATTCTGATAATTATGACTTGTTCAACGACGGTGTGGTGCGGATGATTTTCACGCCCGGCCATTCGCCGGGACATCAGTCCTTTTTGATTACCCTTCCAAACACGGGCCCGATCCTGCTAGCAATAGACGCCGCCTATACCATGGACCATTGGCAAGAAAAGGCATTGCCAGGACTTGTCTGCTCGTCGGTCGATGCAGCCCAGTCTGTGCGCAAGTTGCATGCCATCGCCGAAAACACCAAAGCGATGGTGGTGACGGGCCACGATCCCGACCTATGGCGGACCTTCAAGCACGCTCCTGGAGAGATGTATGACTGACGTGGCCAGACAATTCCTGTTTCAAACCACCTCCCGCATCCGATTTGGAATCGGGGCTCTGGAAGGCCTCTCAGGGGAGTTGAAAAGGTTTGCGCCAGCCACCGTGCTGATCGTCTCGGACCCGGGGGTCATTGCCGCGGGGATCGCGGGCCGCGTGCAGGATCTGGCGGCGAGTACAGGGGCCCTGACCCATATCTTCGGCGCAGTGGAGCCTGACCCAAGGATTGAAACGGCCGAAGCTTGTGCCCGTCTCGCCGCTGAAGTTGATGCCAATCTGATCATTGGCGTTGGCGGCGGTTCTGCTATGGATATTGCCAAGGTTGCCTCAATCCTTGCAAGAACAGAGCAGCCGATTGCCACTATGTTCGGCGTTGACCTCGTCAAATCGCCCGGTCTTCCGCTGATATTGATCCCCACAACTGCCGGAACCGGCAGCGAAGTGACACATATCGCGATTCTTTCGGATGAGACCGAGCATTTGAAAAAGGGCATCGTCAGCCCCTTTCTGTTTCCGGCCGTCGCCATCAATGATCCTGCTCTCTCTGTTGGTGCGCCGCAATCTGTGACAGCCGCAAGCGGCATGGACGCTTTGCTGCATGCGGTTGAAGCCTTTACGTCTAAAAATGCCAGTATTGTGACGGATACTCTGGCAAAACAGGCGATCCGGCTGATATCGCAGAACCTGCGGTCCGCCTATGCGGATGGAAGCAACATCGCGGCAAGGGCAGCCATGCTGGAAGGCAGCATGCTGGCCGGTATCGCTTTCGCCAATGCTGGTGTTACGGCGGTGCATGCTTTTGCCTATCCGATCGGGGCTGAATTCCATATTCCCCACGGCGTCGCCAATAGCATCATGATGGGGCCGGTATTGACTTTCAACCTGGTTGGAAACCTGCAGAAGTTTGCAGAGATTGCAGGGGTTCTTGGGGCACAAACCAGCGGGCTTTCACAGCGCGACCAAGCGCTCTTGTCTGTCCAAACCATGAAACTGCTCGCCGAGGACATTCGCATCCCCAAACATCTGGCCGATTTTGGGATTCGCGAAGAGCACTTGCCAAGCCTTGCCGACGGTGTTTTGAAGGTGACGCGCCTTCTTGCGAACAATCCACGTTTCTTATCGCGCGACGATGTCATCCAGATTTACCGCGAAGTTCTATAGCAGGGTTGGTGGCTAGTTTTTTGCGACCAAATCAGAGCGGCTTTCCAATCATATAGGCATCGTCCCCGGTCTTCTATTTTGCCAGCTGTTCGAACGCAATCGTCTCAGACGTTGTAGTCACTAACTATTTATCATCAAGGTGTTGCCCAACCAGTCCAAATGGGCAAAACCCAAACTCGGTGTCTCACTCACGCTGGATAAGAATTGGGGGTAACGTCAGACAGAACCTATGTCAGATTTTGGGTGAACATGGCTCGATCCCACCAACCGTTTCCTAAGCCTTCTACCGGGCGTCCTTGACGCTGTTGGGGTCGGTCGCGAGCCAAGCACCCTAACGACCCCTGCGAGTTGAAGGTGACTAAAGGGTCATCGCGCCTTCCGAGGGTTTGGCAAAGTTGCGCTCAGGGAAGATTGAATACCACTGCGGGCGTGCCGGATCGCGGTCATAGGCATAGCCGCCAAAGCGGCGGAAGTGCTCAGCATATTCGGCCAGCTTATCACGGTCTAGTTCCACCCCAAGCCCCGGCCCCTTGGGCAAGGCGATGGACCCGTTGTGATAGCGAAACGGCCCGCCTTTGATGATATCGTCGGTCAGATGGTGATAATGCGCATCGGCGGCAAAGCCGATATTGGGCAAGGCGGCCCCTAGGTGAAGCATAGATGCCAGTTGGATGCCCAATTCCCCCGACGAATGCACCGAAGCGCCGTATTGAAAGGTTTCCAGCACGGTGCCCGCCTTATAGGCTTGGCGCAGCCCGCCCCAAAAGGTGGTGTCTAACAACACAACGTCGATCAAATCTTGCCGGATCGATTGCGCCAATTGTTCAAAATTGACCACAACCGCATTGGTGGCCGTGGGGATGGGCACGAACTGGCGCAGGCGGCGCATGCCTTCCAGCCCCCAGCAGGGGTCTTCGAAATAGTCGTTGTTCAGATCAAGGATCGCGCGGCCGACATGGATCGCTTCTTCCACGGTCCAGACAGAATTGGGGTCGATGCGCAAACGGTCGTTTGGAAAGGCGGCGGCAAGGGCGCGGTAAACCTCGATCTCATGGGCGGGGGGGAAGACGCCGGCTTTGAGCTTGTGGGTGGTAAAGCCGTGTTTGGATTTGAGGTCGCGGGCATGGGCGACGATCTCGTCAGCGCTGGTCTCGCCCCCTGCCCCTGTCGCACCATTGCGGTGGCGAAAAAACAGGTACGAGGCGAAGGGAATATCTTCCCGCAGCGCCCCGCCCAAAAGGTCGCAGGCGCGGATGCCGAGGTTTTTGCCCGCCGCATCCATGCAGGCCATCTCCACCGCCGCATGCAGTTGCGCGCGCGCATTGTACAGGCTGCCCACGGGGTTCATGATCTTCCAGCGCAGCTGTTCCAACTGCAACGGGTCATGGCCCAGCACATAGGGTTTCAACCCCAAAACCGCCGCCTCGGCCGAGGCCCCACCGCCCCCCATCTCGCCCAAGCCCACAACACCGGTGTCGCAGACCACCTCGACAATGGTGCGGATAAAGCGGCCCCAATGGGCCCCATTGGCATGGCGCAAAGGGGCTTGCAAAGGCACCGCAACCGTGGTGGCACGCAGGTCGACGATCTTCATGAGGTTTCTCCAAAGCGGTAAGCGGGCAAGCCGCGCGCGCCGACATCCAGCGCGAATAGCCCGCCTTCGTGGGGATGTGCGGCCAGATGGTCGCCCGGCAGAGTGAAGCGGGCCGAGGTGACATATAGCGTGGCCAGATCAGGCCCGCCAAAGGCGCAACTGGTCGGCCACAGGCAGGGCAGATCGACCACATCCTCAACCGTGCCGTCGGGCGATAGGCAGGTCAGGCAAGCTCCCCCCGCCACCCGCGCTGTCCACAGACGGCCTTGGGCATCAAGACAAGACCCATCGGGAAAGCCGCGCGCAAAGCCAGACTGCAGCGCGCTGCGGCCCGAAAGCTGCCCCCCTGCCCCGATGTCATAGCGGTAGATCGTATTGGCCAAGGTGTCGGCGGTGATCAGATGGGTCTTGTCGGGGAAAACCAGCGTGTTGGTGATGCCGAACGCATCGTCGCAAACCTGCTGTAAGCCGCCTGATTGCGTGTAGCGATAGATCTTTCCCGTCGCTTGGGGAATATCCCGCGGGCTGTCATCGTCTTGGATGTTGTTGAACATCGTGCCCACCCAAAAAGCCCCATCCGGCCCCACCACGCCCTCGTTCAGGCGGTTGGCGGGCAGGTCGGGTTCAACCTGTGCCACGGGGCTTGGTTGTCCGTGCCAATCCCACAGGCAAATCGCCCGCTCCATCCCCAAGATCGCCCCGCCATCGGCGCGCAGCCCGATCGAGGTGGGCCGCCCCTGCAAGGGCCACACCTGATGCGCGTCCCTGGCCGGATCGAACGCCTGCACCCGCCGACCGATGATATCCACCCACACCAAGCGCCCGCGCCGGTCATCCCAAACCGCACTTTCGCCGACAATATCGCAGGCCAGCAGGACCAATTCGACGCCCATCTTCGCCCCTTCACGAATCCGTTGACAGGCAGGATGCGCGGCCTTTACACCTATTTCAAGCAAAACCTGTCTGACAGGTTCGGGGGGATTGGTTTGGATCAGAGCAACAGCGCCAGTCTGGTGGGCGATGCGATTGGCGCGATCTCGCGGCACATCCGCGAGATGGATTTGATGCCGGGCGACAAGCTGCCCTCGGAAGCCTTGCTGTCAAAGGAACTGAACGTGTCACGCACCGTGGTGCGCGAGGCGTTTCGCTCTTTGGCCGCGATGCGGATCATTGAACTGGCGACGGGAAAGCGCGCCACCGTGGCGCAGATTGACCACGGGGCCATGTCGCTGATGATCGAACACGGCGTGCATACCGACCAGATCAACATTCACCAAATCTACGACGTGCGCCGCACGATGGAAACGCGCATTGTCACCCTTGCCGCGATCCGCCGAACCGATGCGGAAGCGGCCGAGATTTTGCGCCTTGCCGGCCAGATGCAGGCCAGTTTGGGCGACCCTGCCCAGCTTATCGAATATGATCTGGCATTTCACACGGCTTTGGCGCAAGCCTCACGCAACCCGGTCTACTCGCTGTTGATCGGGGCTTTTCAGGGGATTACGCGGCAAACTTGGCCGATGGGATGGAAGACGCGCCCCACCCAAGCCGCACGCGATTTGATGGTGCAGACCCATATCGACATTGCGCATGCCGTGGCCGCCAGTGACCCGCTGAAGGCGGTCGAGCTGATGTCTTTGCACTTTGACGAAAGCGTGCGCGCTTTGCTGACGGCGGGGATGTCATGAAAATCACCGCCCTTGAAACCATCCGCGTGGCCGAACGGCCAAACTTGATCTGGCTGCAAGTTCATACCGATCAGGGGCTGGTGGGGTTGGGCGAAACCTTTTTTGGTGCGGCCACCGTCGAAGCGCATGTGCATGAATACATAGCCCCGCGCGTGATGGGCCGCGATCCGCTGGAAATTGACCGGCTGGCCGCCGATCTGGTGGGATATTTGGGCTTTCGCTCGTCCGGCGCGGAAATGCGGGGCAATTCGGCCTTTGACATCGCGCTGTGGGATTTGTTCGGCAAGGCCACGGGCCAGCCGATTGCCCAGCTGCTGGGCGGCTTTACCCGCCGCGAAATTCGCACCTATAACACCTGTGCGGGCACCGAATATGTCAAGAAAACCACGGGCCAAGTGACCGCCAATTACGGCATTGGCGACAGCCCGCAGTATGACGATCTGAACGGCTTTATGAACCGTGCCGATGAATTGGCCCAGTCCTTGCTGGAAGAGGGCATCACGGCTATGAAAATCTGGCCCTTTGACCGCGCGGCAGAGGCCACGCGCGGGCAGTATATCTCTGGTCCCGATCTGCGCAAAGCCTTGGAGCCGTTCGAGAAAATTCGCCGCGCTGTGGGCGATAAGATGGATATCATGGTCGAGTTTCACTCGATGTGGCAGCTTTTGCCTGCCTTACAGATCGCCAAGGCGCTGACACCCTATCAGACCTTCTGGCACGAAGACCCGATCAAGATGGATTCTTTGGGCAGCCTGAAGCGCTATGCGGAACTGTCGCCTGCGCCGATTTCGGCGTCAGAAACCCTAGCCACGCGCTGGGGCTTTCGTGACTTGCTAGAGACGGGCGCTGCAGGTGTGGTGATGCTGGACCTGTCGTGGTGCGGTGGCCTGTCAGAGGCGCGCAAGATCGCCGCGATGGCCGAGGCGTGGCATCTGCCCATAGCGCCGCATGATTGCACTGGCCCCGTGGTGCTGTGCGCCAGCACCCATCTGGCGCTGAACGCGCCCAATGCTTTGGTGCAAGAAAGCGTGCGCGCCTTTTACCGCACGTGGTACCGCGATTTGGTCACGGCTTTGCCCGAGGTCAAAGGCGGGATGATCACTGTTCCGCCCGGAGCAGGTCTTGGGATGGAACTGCATCCCGATCTGGATCGGGCCTTCACCACGTCGCGACTTCGGTCCGATGCAACCACGGTCTGAGCTGACCGCAACCTGCTTCATGGGAGGAGCATAAGATGAAGAAACTTCAAGGACTTGCTATCGCTGCCTTACTGTCGACCGTCTCTACCGCGGCCTTTGCCCAAGACCCGCTGGACATCGTGTTCACCGTCCACTCGGGCGCGTCCAACACCTTCTGGCAGGCGGTGCAAAAGGGCTACGAGGATGCCTGCGCCAAGATCGGGGCGACGTGCCAGATGGTCTATGTGCAAACCGATGGCTCGATTGCCGAACAGGTTGCCAATATGGAAGCTGCTTTGGCCCGCAAGCCCGATGCGCTGATCACGTCGATCATCGACAACACCGCCTTTGACGATATCATCCAGCGCGCCCGCGATGCCGGTGTGATCGTGATTTCGTCCAACGTGGACGACCTTGAAGGCGCTGCTGGCAACGCCCGTCAAGCCTTTGTTGGCCAAGGCTTTGAACCGGCTGGCTACGGTCTGGCGCGCGCACAATGGGCCAATATGCCCGCTGAAGGCCCGATCCATGTGCTTGTCGGCGTTTCCGGCCCCGGCCAGAACTGGTCAGAAACCCGCGCTTTGGGGGTCACCAACTTTCTTGACGAGCAGATCAAAGCCAATCCCGATCGCAAGATCACCTATGAAAAGATCGACTCTGGTCTTGATCTGGCAGTGGTCGCCGACCGCGTTGGCGCTTATCTGAGTGCGCATCCCGAAACCAACGCCTATTTCGACACGGGCTTTTGGCATGCAGGCGTGGCGGGTGTGCTGCGTGACCGTGGCATAGCGCCGGGCAAGGTTTTGTTGGGTGGCTTCGACTTGGTTCCGGTTGTGCTCGACGAGATGGACTCAGGCTATATCCAAGTCGAAGTTGACCAGCAGCCCTATGAACAGGGCTTCATGCCTGTGATGGAGGTCTATCTGGCCAAGACGGTCGGCCTGTCGCCTGTCGACATCAACACCGGTGAAGCGCTGGTTTACCCCAAGGATGTGGCCGCTGTGCGCGATCTGTCCGAAAAGGGCCTGCGTTAAGTCTTTGACGATGGTTGGCGCAGAGATATGCTTTGCGCCAACCAGTTTTCAACCAAAGGAACCCTGACGGATGAAGCGCCTTTTTAAACTCGCTTTGCAAAAGCCCGAGCTTGCCAGCACCTTGTTGTTGGTGCTGCTGGTGCTGATGTTCCAGATCCGCTCTGGCGCGGTGTTCTTGTCGATTGACAACGTGCGCGGTGTGCTGGGGCTCTTGCCGGAAACGGCATTGGTTGCGGTAGGGGTGACCTTGCTGATGATCTGCGGCGAGTTTGACCTGTCGGTTGGATCGGTCTTTGCGCTGATGCCGATGACCATGGCCGTGCTGGTGGTGGCGGGTGTGCCCTTTTGGCTGGCCGTGTTTTTGGGCTTGGCGCTTTGTGCCGCCATCGGATTTATCAACGGCTGGATCACGATCAAGTTTGACATCCCCTCTTTCATCACAACCTTGGGGATGATGTTTATGGCGCGGTCGATGACGGTTGTGGTGTCAGGCGGCTTTCCACCCCGCATCAAACCGGGGTCGGTGCCAAGCTGGATTTTCACGGGCTTTGTTGACGGTGGCGGCTTAATCCGCGCCTCGGTTTTGTGGTTCTTGGCGATTGCGGTTTTGGTCAGCCTGCTGTTGGCCAAAACAAACTTCGGCAACTGGGTGCGCGCCACGGGGGGCTTTTTGCCTGCCGCCGCCGCCATGGGCATTCCCAGCGGCAAGGTGAAGATCGCCTGTTTCATGATCTGCTCGGTTCTGGCGGGCTTTGCCGGGATGATTGAATCGCTGCGCTTGAATTCCTTCCTGCCCTCGCTGGGCGAGGGGATGGAGCTGCAGGCCGTGGCCGCCGCGGTGATCGGCGGCACCTCGCTGTCGGGCGGGATCGGGTCGATCATCGGCGGGTTGATCGGGGCCACCTTGATCCGGGTGATCGACAACGGCATGGTGATGAGCCAGATCGATTCCAACTGGTTCAAATTCGCCATCGGCGCTTTGACCATCTTTGCCGTGGTGGGCAACGCGTGGTTGCGCCGCCGTGGACGCGCCATGCAAGTGGAGACGGATAAATGAGCACCCCCATCATCGAAACCCGCAATCTGCACAAATGGTATTCGGGCGTGCATGCGTTAAAGGGTGTCAGCCTGAAGATCGAAAAAGGCCAGGCTTTGGGGCTGGTCGGCGACAATGGCGCGGGCAAATCGACCTTGATCAACATCCTGTCGGGCCTGCACCGTCAAGACGAAGGGCAGATCCTGCTAGAGGGCCAAGAGGTCGACATCCGCAACCCGAAAGATTCCATGCGCTTGGGGATCGAAACGATCTATCAATACAACTCCATGGTCCCCCTGATGACCATTTCGCGCAACGTCTTTATCGGGCGCGAGCCGTTGAAATGGTCCATCGGCGGGTTTGGCGTCTTGGACGAAAAGAAGATGCGCGAAGAGTCGGTCAAGGCGATTGCCGATGTCGACCTGCACCTGCGCTCGCCAGATGCCTTGGTCGGCGAATTGTCGGGCGGGCAACGGCAAGGTGTGGCAATTGCCCGCGCCATGCATTTCAAATCCAAGGTGATGATCTTGGATGAACCCACCAACCACCTGTCGGTCAAGGAAACCGCCAAGGTGATCGGCTTTGTGAAAGGCTTGAAAGAACAAGGTGTCACCAGCGTCTTTATCAGCCACAACATGCACCATGTCTTTGCCTGCTGCGACCGGATCGTCGCCATGGCCTTGGGGCAGGTGGTGCTGGATAAGCCCGTCTCGCAAACCTCAATCGAGGAAGTATCAGAAAAGTTGTAAGCCATGACCAAGGGGATTTTATCCGGAAAACATGCCCTTGTGACGGGCGGCTTGGGGTCGATCGGCTTGGCCCTTGTGGCAGGCTTTGCCGCCGCAGGGGCGCGCGTGACGGTGCTGGATCGCCCCGACCTGACCCCTTTAGAAGGCCACGGCTGGCTTGGGGTGGATCTGAACGATTTAAGCGCGGCACAGGCCAAAGTGGCCGCCGCAGGCCCCTTTGACATCTTGGTCAACAACGCAGCCCTGATCATCAACAAACCGTTTGAGGACTTTACCCTTGAAGACTATGACACCCAAATGCGGGTGAATTCGTCCGCCACTTTTGCGCTGACCCGTGCCTGCGCGCCGGGCATGAAGGCAAACTGCTGGGGGCGGGTGATCAATATGACCTCGCTGACCTTGAACGGCCAATGGGACGGCTATGTGCCCTATGTCGCCTCGAAAGGGGCGATGTTGGGGCTGACCAAGGGGCTGGCGCGTGAACTTGGGGCCCATGGCATCACGGTCAACGCCATAGCGCCGGGGGCTGTGGTGTCAGAGGCCGAAAACCGCGTCTTTGGCGACCGCTTGGCGGAGTACAACGCGTTTATCTTGAAAAATCAAAGCGTAAAGACGCGCATTCTGGCCGAGGATGTGGCGAATCTTGCGGTGTTTCTCGCCTCAGACGGGGCGCGGATGATTTGCGGGCAGAATATCGGCATTGACGGGGGCTGGTGAAGGCCACCCCAAAGTTTCCACCATACCAAGCATAGGTAAGATGATGACAACAGCAGCCATCCCAGTTGGACAACGCGATTATGGCCTGACCGGCGCCGATGGGCGGCGGGCGGTGGAAATTGGCCTCGCCTCGGCGGAATGGTACCATTCCGAGGTGCCGCGTGCGGTGATGAAAGAGCTGATGAAACGCACCGATGGCCCGGCCTTGCGCGACACGGCGCTGTGGTTTGTGTTGCTGATTGGCGGCGCTTGGGGCGGCA
>Ga0209499_1001432_pt1 | contig 16588 bp, 14 predicted proteins | sample C_130208_EF_Meta_FD_187306 | JGI IMG/M metagenome (GOLD analysis project Ga0209499, IMG submission 187306) | Freshwater microbial communities from Lake Croche, Canada to study carbon cycling - C_130208_EF_MetaG (SPAdes) (version 2) | ecosystem: Environmental > Aquatic > Freshwater > Lake...
GGCCAGCCCCTTCGGCTTCCAGGGGGCCTACACCGACGCCAGCACCGGGTTCCTCTACCTGTTCAACCGCTACTACGACCCGAGGTCCGCGCAGTTCCTCTCCGTGGACCCTGCGCTGCTGAGCACCGCCCAGCCCTATGCGCTCGACGGAGGGAACTCGCTCAACGTGATGGATCCGTTGGGGCTTCGGGGCCGGTACTGCATGCAGGGAACATCGCAGTACTACAAGGGTGACGTCTACGGGGCGGTCGGACCTGGACCGTGCGGGTTCGGACAGTTTGGGCAATATTGCTACACAAGCGACAGTCTCTGTCTCCGCAAGGCGTTCTTCATCAACGAAACTGCCGCCAAAGTGTTCGACGACGCCATGGTGACGCTGTCTGGGGGTCGGTCCGAGGTTCCGCCGACGAGTGGGAATGGATCGGGTGGCTCGGGAGCAGGTCAGTCAGGTGCACCGGAGGGCCTCGTCGGAATCGCCAATACAATTATCTCTGCTTCTATGGGTCCAGCCAAATATATTTGGCAGCACCGAACCGGACTAAATCAGATTATTTCCACGGCCGTCTCATATGCATCAAATTGTGCGTTGGGGGCAGGATATGGTGCCTTCATATCTATTTCATTCAGGGGAGTTTCTGCTTTGGGTGGTGCGGTGATCGGGTGCACCGCTGCTGTGGGCCTGGAGGCTTCTGGACTCACGATGGAAGGGATCCCGGAAATTACGGATCTGAACCCTATGGCTGGACCGTGAAGCGTACTTTAGCGAATCTTCTAATCAATTATCAGATTCTGAATGAGAGCACCTCGAAATGAATCTGCTCGGTAAGTTCGTATCTTGGCAGGAAAATCTTGCCCAAAGACGACCATCTCTCTTTATTGTATTTATGTTGACCTATTCATCGAGTCTTTGGATTTTTCTTGCACTCATAGTTGTTCAAAAGTACAATTGGATTCGAATCGGTCTGATTTCAATGTTGGCGGGGGTAGCCACAACCCTCCTGGCATGTCGCAGTCTGAAACGCCAAGATAAATGGGGAAATGGAAACAAAAGTTTCCGTAAACGCAGAGGTTCCTCTCACTCAACGCGTGAGTGACCACAATGACAAGACCCCAAGACCTTGGATATCCAGGATAGGTGAACGAATGAATCCGGGTCGACTAAAAGCTTGGGGGTGGCGTTATGCAGAGAGGCATCCATTCGTATATGCAGCAGGCGCAACCATTGCATTCGTTTTCCCACCAGTCGTTCTCTACGAAGCCATGGGGCTCAATTCCATCGAGATTGCCGTACTCCTGACACTCGGTGCACCCTTCGTCTTTGTGTCGATGTTGGTGAACTTTCGCAAAGCTGGCTTCTGGGGCCCCGAACGACGCAAAGCGGATCGAGACCATTAGTTGGATCCCTGCCTCCACCAAGTTCGGAGGCAAAGCCTCCGACGAATCAGCTGGCGCTGCCTACGACTCGATCGCTACGGATTCCTTCGTCGACCGATGTTCTTCGGACCTTCATCTCTTCAACCAGCAGCCCACACCAGTAGGGTCGGCAGTCAACCTGAGGGCACCCAAAACAACGAGGACTGAACGATGCGCGCACTGACGATCCGAGATGGCGAGCTCGTCGTGGAGCACCATGCCGATCCGATCCCCGGCACCACGGAGGTGCTCGTGGCTGTCGCTGCCGCTGGCCTGAATGCCGCCGACCTACTCCAACGCCGAGGCCTCTACCCCGCACCCGCCGGGAGTCCCCAGGACATTCCCGGCCTCGAGCTGGCTGGCGAGGTCGTGGGCATCGGTGCGGGGGTCACCCGCTGGGGCGTCGGAGATCGCGTGATGGCCATCGTGGCCGGCGGGGCGCAAGCGGAGTTATGCGTCGTGGACGAGAGCCACCTGCTCTCGGTGCCGGTGACCATGGACCCGGTCGAGGCTGGTGCGTTCCCTGAGGCGTTCTCCACCGCATTCGACGCCATGGTGACCCAAGGTCGCCTCTCGGCTGGCGACCGCCTGCTCGTCACCGGGGCCGCCGGAGGGGTCGGCACGGCCGCCATTCAGCTCGGTCGGGCCATCGGTGCCGTCGTCGTGGCCTGCGCACGTGACTCCGCTCGGCACGCTGCCTTGGCCGATCTCGGCGCCGACCTCGTCATCACGCCCGACGAGGTCGCGGCGCACGGACCCTACGACGTGGTCCTCGAGCTGGTGGGTGCAGCGAGCCTCACCACCGGCGTGCTGTCGTCGTTGGCGACCGGCGCCCGGATCGTGGTGATCGGTGTCGGCGGCGGGGTGAGCGTGGAGGTCAACCTCCTCGGCCTGATGGGATCACGTGCCACGATCGGCGGCTCCACCCTCCGTGCACGGAACCGCACCGAGAAGGCGATCGTGGCGTCGGCGGTCACCGACCACGTCCTGCCCCTCGTCGAGCGAGGTGACATCGACGTGCCGATCCTCGCCACCTTCAGCCTCGACGACGCCGAAGCGGCGTATGAGCGCTTCGCTGCCGGAGGCAAGCTCGGCAAAATCGTGCTCACGTTCTAGGCGGGAACCGCCTCACGCCCGGCACAGCCCTGCGTGGATCTCTCGCCACCATGTGATGCACCATATGGTCATGGCCCGTCGTCAAGTGCTCGTCCAGCTCGATGACCAACTCTTGGCGCAGCTTGATGAGATCGCGCAGGCGCACGGGACCAACCGTTCTGAGCTCCTGCGCAGAGGAGCCCTCGCCGTGATTCGAGCCGAGCAGCAGCGCGAGGCGGATGTCGCCCTCCAGGACTCCTATCGACGGATCCCTCAGGACCCAGCCGTCGTGGCCGCTGCAAAGAGGCTGGCATCGGAGACCGTGCCCGAGTGGTGAGCAGAGGCGACATCTACTGGGCCGAGCTCGGCGCTCCAGCGGGACGTCGCCCTGTGTGCGTCATCATCAGAGATGCCGCAATCTCCGTCCTGTCGGCGGTCACGTGCGCACCGCTCACACGGACGATCCGCTCGATTGCGTCAGAGGTCGACGTCGGGCCCACCGAGGGGCTCCCCGAACGATGTGCCATCTCCTGCGACAACCTCGTCACGCTTCCCACGTCGGTGCTCGACGAACGACCGGTTGGGATGCTCGGGCCGCAGAAGCTCGAAGAGCTCGACGCGTCCCTCCGCTATGCGCTCGACATCTAGGGCTGACGCAAGCCTCCGCGCACGCTCCCGGCCAGGGCGCTATCCCAACGTCGAGGCCTCGACCAGCTCGGTCTTGTCGAACTCCCAGTAGGCCCGCAGGCTCGCCAGGTGGTTGTCGCCGTTGGTCTTGTAGGTGAAGATGCAGTGCACGATGGCCACGTGCGTCCCGCCGGCCAGCCAGGTGCGGATGATGCCGACGTCGGCGCACTCGTTGGCGCACAGCGTGGAGGAGAGGATCTCGAACTCGATCTTCTCGCTCGGCGAGATCACCTCGTCGTAGAACTTGCCGATGGCCTCACGGCCTTTGTGGCCCTCACCGTCAGGGTTGAAGGGCGACGGGCCGATCGGGTCCTGCACGACGGCGTCGGGGGCGAAGATCTCGAGCCAGCCCTCCTTGTCGCCACGAGCCACGGCCATGCGCGACATGTGGCCGAGCTCACGAGCGGTCAGTGCATCGGTCATCGGATCCCCCTCCATCAGCGTCCACCTGACGCCGCGTCAGATGGTACCCACTGCCGACGCCACGAGCCGCGTGGCCCGTGCCGTTGAAGCAGGGGATTAACCCATGCCGGCGAAACTCAGCCGACGTTGGCGATGACGTCCTCGGCGTAGCGGCGCAGGCCCGACAGCTTGCTCGAGAGCTCCTCGGGATCCGGCCCCACGTGGTACGGGTAGCGGAACCCGACGATGACGTCGGTCACACCGGCCTCCTCGAGGCGGGCGATGCCGTCGGGCGAGTAGGCGTCGATCGAGATGGCGTGGATCTCGAAGGGCTTGTCGAGGGTCCCGTGCTCCTCGCGCAACTGGTGCAGCCGCGTGACCATCCCCGGCAGCTCGGAGAGGTCGCCGCCGCCGTGGAGCCACCCGTCGCCCATCACCGCGGCCCGGCGCAGGGCCGGCTCGCCGTGGCCGCCGACCAGCAGCGGTACGTGCTCGGTCGGCACCGGGGACATCTTGATGCTCGGCACGTCGAAGATCTCGCCGTGGTACTCGAAGAACCCGCCGGCCATGAGCCCCTTGAGGATCTCCATCGACTCGTCCATGCGCTTGCCGCGCCGCTCCCAGGGGACGCCCAGGATGTCGTAGTCCTCGCGCCACGGCGACGAGCCCACGCCGAGGCCGAGGCGGTTGTTGGTGAGCACGGCCGTGCTCATCGCCTGCTTGGCCACCATGACCGGGTGGCGCATGGGCAGCTTGAGCACGAAGGTCACGAAGCGCAGCGTCTCGGTGACCGCACCGAGCGCCGGGATCAGGCTGAAGGGCTCGATGAAGGGCTTGTCCTCGAGGAATTCCCGGGTCCCATCGGGGTTGAACGGGTAGACTGAGTCAGCCTCCTCGGGGTAGCAGATGCTGTCGGGCACGACCATCGAGTGGTAGCCCGCCTCCTCGGCCGCCTGGGCGAGGGCCGGATAGAACTGTGGGTCCACCATGGACTCGGCATAAGTGAAGCGCATGTTGACCCCCCGTCGGATCGGCCTACGATTTGGCCGATGTCTCTCTATCCTGCCAGCGCACTCGGCCTCGGTGCCGGACCGGTCCCGCCACCGTCGGACCTCGACCTCATCGCCCTCGAGGCCTTGGCCGCTCAGAACCTCGGTCCGATGGCCTACGCCTACTACTCCGGTGGTGCCGACGAAGAGGTGCTGCTCGGCGAGAACCAGCTCGCCTGGCAGCGCATGCGCCTCCACCCCCGGGTCCTCGTCGACGTGTCGGAGATCACGACGCGCACCTCTGTGCTCGGCGACGAGGTGATGATGCCGATCCTCGTGGCCCCCACCGCCATCCAGCGCCTGGCCCACGCCGACGGCGAGCTGGCCACCGCCCGCGGGGCGGCCATGGCCGGGACCGTGATGTGCCTCTCGTCGCTGTCGAACACCCCGCTCGACGAGGTGGCTGCGGCCGGTGGCGGCGCGCCACAGTGGATGCAGGTGTACATCCTGCGCGACCGGGGCCGCACCCGTGACATGGTCGAGCGCGTGGTCGCCGCCGGCTATCGGTCGCTGGCGGTGACCGTGGACGCTCCGGTCTCGGGCCGCCGGACCTCCGAACTGCGCGGGGAGGTCCGCCTCCCTGACGACCTAGCGCTCCCCAACCTCGCCGACGAGTCCTCGGCACACGCGGCCGGCGAGGGCTTCATGGCCGTGGTCAGCCGGGAGTTCGATCCGTCGATCACCTTCGACGACCTAGCCTGGTTGGCCGAGATCTCCGGGCTCCCGGTGACGGCCAAGGGCGTGGCCCGAGGCGACGACGCGGCACGCTGCATCGACGCCGGCGCGGCCGGCGTGATCGTGTCGAACCACGGCGCCCGCCAGCTCGACGACGCCCCCGCCACCGCCGACGTGCTCCGCGAGGTCGTCGACGCCGTGGCCGGTCGCGGTGAGGTCTTCGTCGACGGCGGCATCCGGCGTCCCGCCGACGTGGTCAAGGCCGTGGCGCTCGGCGCCCGAGCGGTCCTGCTCGGTCGACCGGTGCTCTATGCCCTCGCCGCCGGCGGGGCTGACGGGGTCGGTGGCCTGCTCAGCTGGTTCGCCCTCGAGATGCGCCGCACCATGGCGCTGGTGGGCGCACCCACCATCGCCGACCTCGACCCCTCGCTCGTCCGGCCGGCGCGCTAGTGACGACATTCGCCGACCTCCTCGAGGCCCGGCGCGGCGATCCCCACCCTGGCCTCGTCGAGCACGGTCGCTCGCTGACGTGGGACGAGGTGGTCCACGAGGCCGACCGCCGCGCCGGCTGGCTCGATGCCCGACGCACCGAGGGCCCGCCCAACGTCGGGATCCTGCTGCCCAACGGGGTCGACTACCTGCTTTGGCTCTTCGGCGCCGCCCGCGCCGGCTGGGCCGTCGTCGGCATCAACCCCACCCGGCGAGGCGAGGCGCTGGCCGCCGACATCCGGGCCACCGACTGCCAGCTCGTCCTCGCCGACGACGAGGGTCGGGCCATGCTCGAAGGTCTCGACCTGGGCCCGGCGACCGAGGAGGTCCACCTCATCGATACGATCGCCCTCGGCGATGCGATCGAGTCGCTTCGAGTCGTCGCCGAGGACGACCTGCTGCTCCTGCTCTTCACCTCGGGGACGACGGGCACGCCCAAGGCGGTGCGCTGCACCCAGGGACGGCTCGCCGGCATCGCCGAGACGGCAGCCCCGGCCTACGGCTACCGGACCGAGGACGTTTGCTACTGCCCCATGCCGCTGTTCCACGGCAACGCCCTGATGGCCCTCGTGGGGCCCTCGGTGCTCGTCGGCGCCACCATCGCCCTGCGCCCCCGGTTCTCCGCCTCGGCGTTCCTCGACGACGTGCGAGCCTTCGGCGCCACCACGTTCACCTATGTCGGCAAGGCCATCGCCTACCTCCTCGCCACCGACGAGCGCCCCGACGACGGGGACACCACCCTGACCCGGGCCTTCGGCACCGAGGCCTCGGCTGCCGACCGGCTCCGCTTCGCCGAGCGCTTCGGCTGCCGGCTCGTCGAGGGCTATGGCTCGAGCGAGGGCGGGGTCAACATCGTGGCCAGCCCCGACACCCCCGCCGGAGCACTGGGCCCGGCGCCGATGGGGGTCGACCTCGCCGTCGTCGACCCCGAGACCGGGATCGAGCGCGACCGGGCGGTCTTCGACGCAGCCGGCCAGCTGCTCAACGGCACCGCCGCCATCGGGGAGATCGTGAACCGCAGCGGTGGCGGCAAGTTCGAGGGCTACTACGGCGACGCCGATGCCGAGCAGAGCCGGCTGCGCGACGGCTGGTACTGGACCGGGGACCTGGCCTACCGCGACGAGGCTGACTACTTCTGGTTCGCCGGGCGCTCGGGCGACTGGCTCCGGGTCGACTCCGAGAACATGGCGGCCACCCCCATCGAGGCCGTCCTGGCCCGCTACCCGGGGTTCGCCGGCGTGGCCGTCTACGCGGTGCCCGACGTCGACACCGCCGGCGGGGACGCGGTGATGGCCGCCGTCGAGCTCCGAGGCGACGACTTCGACCCCGACGACCTGGTCGCCTGGCTGGGCGGCCAGCCCGACCTCGGTACCAAGTGGGCGCCAGCGTTCGTGCGGATCACCCTCAAGCTCGACGAGACCGCCACCGGCAAGATCACCAAGGTCCGCCTGCGCGAGGAGGCCTGGCACGGCGACGACCCCGTCTGGGTCCGGCCTGTACGACAAGATCGCTACCGACCTCTGACCGACGCCGACGTCGCCGACCTCGACGCCCGACTGGCCGCCCGTGCCCGCACCTGACGGCGCCCCCCTCGTCCCCCGGCCCGAGCGCCTCGACCCCGCGCACCACGACTACGAGCGGATCCTCGCCGCCCACGCCGCGGCGGTGGCCGCCGGCGAGGCCCTCTACCGTGACCCGACCACGGGCCTGATGGTTTTCACCTCGGCCACGCTCCTCGAGCGGGGGTGGTGCTGTGAGCGCGGGTGCCGCCACTGCCCCTTCCCCAACGGGCAGCCCCGCCCTCGCTGACCCGCCGCTCAAAAGGTGTCGATGAACCGCCGTCGGGGCTCGCCGAGGCAGGCCGGCGCTGCGGCGAGCAGTCGGATGATGAGCGCTCTCGTCTCCGCTGGATCGATCACGTCGTCGAACTCGAGGTGGGCCGCCACATTGAGCGCCCGGCCGTGCTCGTAGGCCGCGGCGATCATGGCCGCCTCGGCTTCGTCGCGCGCCACCGGGTCCTCGATGGCCTCAAGCTCCCTACGAAAGCCCAGACGGACCGCTCCCTCGAGGCCCATCCCGCCGAGCTCGCCCGACGGCCAGGCGACGGTGGCGAGCGGGATCCGGAAGCTGCCGGCGGCCATGGCCTGGGCCCCGAGGCCGTAGGCCCGACGCAGCACGATGGCGACGACGGGGACGCTGAGCGCACCGGCCGCCACGAACATGCGACTGACGTGGCGGACGAGCCCCGTGGCCTCGGCCTCGGGCCCCACCATGAAGCCCGGCGTATCGATCAGGCTGATCACCGGGATGCCCCGGGCCTCGGCCATCTGGAGGTGCCGGGCGGCCTTGTCGGCCGCCGGCGCGTCGATCGCCCCGGCCAGGGTCCGAGAGTCGTTGGCCAGGATCGCCACCGACCGCCCGTCGATCCGGGCGAGCCCGGTCACCATGTTGGGGGCGAAGTCCGGACGCAGCTCGATCAGCGTCCCGACGTCGACGATCCCCTCGATGGCGGCTCGGGGGTCGAACGCCCGCTTGCGCTCGACCGGCACCACCCCTCGGAGCACCTCGGCGGCCGGGGCCACACCAGGCTCCGCACCCTGGAAGAGCCCCAAGAGCCGACGGGCCACGTCGACCGCCTCGGCCTCGTCTCGAACGACGAGGTCCACCGAGCCGGCGGCGGCATGGACCGCCACCGGTCCCACCTCGTCGGGAGCCACCACGCCGAGGCCGCCGCCCTCGATCATGGCCGGGCCGCCCATGCCGATCGAGGCGCCCTCGACGGCGATCACGATGTCGCAGCAGCCGAGCAGCGCGGCATTGCCGGCGAAGCAGCGGCCCGCGGCGATCCCGATCAGCGGCACCTGGCCCGATAGCCGAGCGAAGAGGGCGAAGGCCCCGGTGTCGAGGCCCGTGACCACGGCGGTGTCGGTGTCGCCCGGTCGACCACCACCGCCCTCGGCGAAGAGCACCACCGGCAGGCCTAGGCGCTCGGCGAGCTCGAAGAGCCGGTCCTTCTTGGCATGGTTGCGCTGGCCCTGGGTGCCGGCGAGGACCATGTAGTCGTACGACACCACCACGCAGCTCGACGCCTCAGGTCCGAAGCGCTCGGCGTTGACGGTGGCGATGCCCCCGATCAGCCCGTCGGCGGGAGTCTCGGCGATCAGCTCCGCCTCGGTGCGGCGGGCCCGCTGGGCGGCATAGGCGAAGCGGCCGTACTCGACCAGGCTCCCGTCATCGACGAGGTCCGCCACGTTCTCCCGCGCCGTGCGCAGGCCGAGGGCGTGGCGCTTGGACACGCGCTCGGGCCGGGCGGCGTCGGCCAGCGTCGCCTCGCGGGCGAGGAGCTCGGCGAGACGGTCGGGAGCCTCCGCCGTCGCCTCAGCCTCGACGTCGGCAACCATGCTCACCACACGCCCGACCACAAGGAGGTCGCCCTTCGCCACGGCGTCGCCGACCGACGCGACGACCTCGGTGATCTCCATGGGCTCAGGCGCCGTGACCGGGTGCTCCATCTTCATCGACTCAACGAGCGCCACGACGCTGTCGGCGCCGAGGGTCGCCCCGAGCGCAGCGGAGAGCGCTGCCACCGTGCCCACCATCGGTGAGCGGATCTCGATCCTCGAACCCGTCGCATCGGCCATCGCGGCACCCTAGCCAAGTCCCCGACCCCGACCCCGACTCCTCGCTGACCCCTCGCCACCCGGTGGACGCCATCTGATGCCCCGCATCTGACACCAATACGGAGCAGGAGCCATCACCGCAGCGCACTCAGGCGTCGACCTTCGACCTGCGAGGCGATCCGGTGTCCCGAATTTCAGACATCAGCCACGTATCCGTTAATCAGGACTCTGGTACAATGTCCGGATATGGGGACACCGAACGTCGCACCGAAGTCCCACGGTCCGTACCGGATCTACACCCCTGAGTCGATCGGCGCGGCCATCCGTCACTTCCGGACGCAGGCGGGCATGACCCAAGCGGAGCTCGCCGAGTCGGCCGGCCTCCATCGGACGTACCTGTCCAACCTCGAGAGCGGGAAGGAGACGGAGCAGGTCCGTCGGATCCTGCGCGTGCTCCGGGAGCTCGGAGTTCGGATGACCATCGACGAGGCGGAGTGGTGAGGGAGCGGGACCTCGGCGTCTGGCTCTCCGGCGCGTTGGTCGCCACGATCGATCAGGATCGACGTGGTCCCCGCCTGACCTACACCCCAGAGGCGATCCGGCTCCACGGCCTCGGCACGCCGCTGCTCTCGCTGTCGCTGCCCGTCCGTGCCGAACGGTTCACCCAGGGCTCCGTGCGACCGTTCCTCGACGGCCTCCTGCCCGAGGGCGAGGCGCGTCGGATCATCGCCCGCGACCTCAAGGTAGATCCCGACGACACCGTCGAGCTGATCGCGCTCCTCGGACGAGAGTGCGCCGGCGCCCTGATCATCCAGCCACTCGACGATGACCGGCCGCCAGGGTTGACCACCTCCACGGCGGAGCCCCTCGCCGACGAGGAGCTGGCGGACCTGGTCGCCAACCTCCGCAGCGCTCCGCTCGGGGTGGGCGGTCGAGTACTGGTCTCGCTCGCTGGTGTGCAGGAGAAGCTGGTGCTGGCCCAGATGGTGGACGGCGGCTGGGGCCGTCCGGTCGACGGCACGCCGTCGACGCACATCCTCAAGCCGGAGATCGCCGCCTATCCGAACACCGTTGAGAACGAGGCCTTCTGCATGCGCGTCGCCAAGCACCTCGGCCTTGAGGTGGCAGAGGTCGAGACGATCGAGGTGGCAGGGCGCAAGCTCCTCGTCGTCGAGCGCTTCGATCGCCTCGTTCGGCCGGACGGCACCGTGGAGCGCATCCACCAGGAGGACTTCTGCCAGGCGACCGGCATGCGGCCGGTCAACAAGTATGAGGAGGATGGCGGACCCTCCCTCTCGAGGATCGCCGCCATCGTCGCCTCGGTGGCCGATCGCGGCTCGCTCGAGCGCCTGTTCCAATCCGTGCTGCTCAACGTCGTGTGCGGGAACGGCGACGCGCACGCCAAGAACTACTCGGTCCAGCACGGAACCGCTGGTGCGGTGCGCCTCTCGCCGCTCTACGACGTGATGTGCACCCTCGCCTTCGGGGACGACCGGCTGGCGATGTACATCGACGACGTCCGCAGGACGGACCGCGTGACCACGGAGCGTCTGGTTAACGAAGGGGTGCGCTGGGGGTTGACGCGCCGTCGGTGCGTGGAGCTCGCCGCAACCCTGCTCAATGGGGCACCAGCGGCGATCGAGATGGCGCGGCAGGAGACTGACGGTGTCCCAGACCCGGTCCTCAGCGCCATCGAGCGCCAGCTCGCCCGCCTCGACGCCCCCTAGCCCCCACCAACGGTCGGAGCTCCCGAGGTCAATCGGGGTCGACCACCCATCGGTGAGGTCCGAACGAGTCCATCCTCGGCCTACCGACCCCGCCGGCGCGCCACAGCACCCCCGACGCACAGGGGACGGCCGACCAGGCCGCAGGCCGCAGACCGGCGGCCGGCGGCCGGCGGCACCCTGGCGACCTGACGGACCGTCAGATGTCGAGGCGGCGGACGGGTACCCTTGTCACCATGCGAGGCATCATCACAGCAGCGGGCTACGTCCCCTACCGCCGACTCGAGGGCAAGCAGATCAGCGCCTTCTTCGGCTCCGGCGGGGGCCGTGGCACGAGGACGGTGGCCAGCCACGACGAGGACACCACCACCATGGGCGTCGAGGCCGCACGCCGAGCGCTCGCCGGCGGCCTCACCGTCGACAGCCTCCGCTTCGCCACGCCGACGCCGGCCTACGTGGACAAGAACAACGCCTCGACCATCCACGCTGCCCTCCGCCTGCCCTCGAGCGTCGGCGCCTACGACGTCGGCGGGTCGCTCCGCTCGTGGACCGGGGCCCTGCTCGGCGCGCTCGACGGCCCGGGCCACGGCCTCGTGGTGGCCGCCGACCTGCGCGACGGCCTTCCCACCAGCGCGGACGAGGCCGGCTGTGGCGACGCGGCCGCCGCTGTCGTCGTCGGCGAGGGGACGGACGACGCACCGGTGATCGCTGAGATCATCGGCCGCGGAGCTGCCACCGACGAGTTCCTCGACCGGTGGCGCAGCCCCGGCGACACCCGGCCCCGCCTGTGGGAGGAGCGCTTTGGCGAGACCCGGTACGCCGAGCTCTCCCGAGCCGCCTATGGCGCTGCACTGGCCGATGCCGGCGTCGAGGCCGACTCCGTCGACCGGCTGGTCATCAGCGGGATGCACGCCCGGGCCGTCAAGGCCACCGGAGCCAAGCTCTCCGCCGGGCGCGACATCCTGGTCGACGAGGTCACCGCCGCCACCGGACAGACCGGCGGGGCCCACGCCCTGCTCCTGCTGGCCGCCGCCCTCGAGGCGGCCGGGCCCGGTGAAGTCATCGTGCTATTGAACCTGGCCGACGGCGCCGACGCCCTGGTGCTGCGCGCCACCGAGGCCATCGCCGCCGCCCGGCCGGTCGACCCGGTGGCCTCGCAGATCGCCACCGGAGCGCCGCTGCCCTATGCCAAGTTCCTCACCTGGCGCGGTGCAGTCACCGTCGAGCCGCCCCGTCGACCCTCGCCCGACCGGGTCTCCTCGACCGCGGCATGGCGCAACGAGGACTGGAAGTTCGGCTTTGTCGGGTCCAAGGACCCCGCCACTGGTGCGATTCAGATGCCGCCGGCCCGAGTGTCGAAGGCCACCGGCGACGTCGACGCCATGGAGCCCGTGTCAATGGCCGATGCCGTCGGCACCATCGTGACCTTCACCATCGACAGGGTGGCCTACTCGCCGAGCCCGCCCATCGTCTTCGCCGTGGTCGACTTCGACGGCGGCGGCCGATTCCCCATCGAGCTGACGGACGTCGACGCCGACGAGGTCAGTATCGGCGACAAGGTCACCATGACCTTCCGGCGGCTCTTCACGTCCGACGGAATCCACGACTATTTCTGGAAGGGCCGCCCGGTGCGGACGGCCACGAGCACCAAGGAGGCCTGATGGCCAGCCACGGCATCAAGGACCGCGTCGCCATCGTGGCGATGGGCTGCACGCCCTTCGCCGAGCAGTGGGACAAGGGTCTCGACGACCTGATCATCGATGCGGCCACCGAGTGCTTCGCCGACTCGAAGGCCACCAAGGACGAGGTCGACGCCTACTGGCTCGGCACCGCCCAGGGCGGCATGAGCGGCATCACCCTCGCCCGGCCGCTGCAGATCGACGGCAAGCCGGTGACCCGGGTCGAGAACTACTGCACGACCGGCTCCGAGGCGCTGCGCGCCGCCGCCTACGCCGTGGCCTCGGGCGCCTACGACATGGCAATGGCCGTGGGCGTCGAGAAGGTCAAGGACTCGGGCTACCAAGGCCTCAACGCCCAGAACCCCCCCATGGACGGCACCCAGCGGACCCTGACGGCGGCGGCCATGTTCTCCATGGTCGCCCCCGCCTACGCCCAGAAGTACGGCGTGGACGAGGCCACCATGCGCTCGGTGCTCTCGGCCATCGCCGTCAAGAACCACTACAACGGGGCACGCAACCCACGGGCACAGTTCCGCCGGGAGATCACGGCCGAGACCGCCGAGAAGGCCCCGAAGATCGCCGGTGGCCTCGGCGTCTACGACTGCGCCGGCGTCGCCGACGGGGCGGCAGCGGCCATCGTGGTGCGGGCCGAGGATGCGCACCGGTACACGGACTCGCCGCTCTACATCAAGGCGCTCTCGTTCGCCGCCGGGTCAGGGTCCGGTCTCACCGACCCCGACTACGACTACACCCACTTCCCCGAGTGCGCCACGGCCGCGCAGGACGCCTATGCCCAGGCCGGGATCACCGACCCCATCGCTGAGCTGGCCATGGCCGAGGTGCACGACTGCTTCACCCCGACCGAGCTGGTGCTCATGGAAGACCTCGGGTTCGCCGAGCGCGGCACCGCCTGGCAGGCGGTCCTCGACGGCCGCTTCGCTCTGGACGGTGACCTGCCGATCAACCCCGATGGGGGCCTCAAGAGCTTCGGCCACCCGGTCGGGGCCTCGGGGCTGCGGATGATCTTCGAGGCCTGGCTCCAGCTGCGCGGCAAGGCCACCCCCGAGCGACAGCTCTCGACGTCGAAGACCAAGGCCCTCACGCACAACCTCGGTGGCTATCCGGGCGAGATGGTGTCCTTCGTCTCCGTGCTCGGCACCGAGCTCGACTGAGCCCCGGGCGACGAGATCGGCCGTCCCGCTCAGATCTCGAGGAGGAAGCGGACTGCTCTCGCCATCTCGAACATCGCCACTTCGTCAACTGCTCCGATGCGGGCCATCAGACGCTCGTCCGACACCGATGTGATGTCCTCGCACATGGCCTAGGTGATCTCGTCGAGGCCCGATACGCCAGGATCGAGCTCGACGTGCCACGCCAAGCCACGCTTCGCCGTCGTACATGGGATCACAATGACCAATCCCGCCCGACTCCTGTTCAGCCGGTTACTCGACACGACCACCGCCAGTCGCGTCCCGGCTTGATCAGAACCGATGGGATGTCCGAAGTCGACGAGCCAGAGGTCTCCTCGCTGCGTCATTCCGGCGAGCGGTCAGCGATCGAACCACTCTCGATGTTGCGCTCGTGAACGATCGAGCTCCACGCGACTGGGTCATCGCGCAGTGACTCGTAGCGCGACTCAAGGTTCGTGAAGAACAGGTCGCGCTCCAACGCTGAAGCAGCATCATCAAGGAGTTCCGTCATGGGACGACCGGTCTGCTTCGAGAGCGCTGCGAAACGATCCCTCGTCGACTCGCTTCGTCGGGTGGTGGTGCTTATCTCCTCAGTCTCCTAAAATGTAGATTCAATTGTCTACACATCTCATCATCGGACGAGCAGCAGGCGATCAGCTCAGCACGTCCGCCAGCGGTCGGTAGTCCAGGTCGTGGGCATCGGCCACTGGCTCATAGGTGATGTGGCCTTCGGTGACGTTGACCCCCTCGGCGAGGGCCGCATCGGCCCGCACCGCGTTGTGCCAGCCGTGCCGGGCGATCTCGAGGGTATAGGGCAGCGTGGCGTTGACCAAGGCGTGTGTCGAGGTGTTCGGGACCGCGCCGGGCATGTTGGCCACGCAGTAGAAGAGCGAGTCATGGACCCTGAAGACGGGGTCGGAATGCGTGGTCGGCCTCGTCGACTCGAAGCACCCTCCCTGGTCCACCGAGATGTCGACGAGCACCGAGCCAGGCCGCATCGTGGCCACCATGTCATCGGTCACGAGCATCGGAGCCTTGGCGCCGATGACGAGCACGGCACCGATCACGATGTCGGCGTCGACGATGGCCTCCTCGATGGCGTGCTGCGACGAGGCCACGGTCTCGACCGCTCCACGGAAGTGGTGGTCGACCTCTCGCAGGCGCTCGAGGTTTCGGTCGAAGATGTGCACGCCGGCGTGCATCCCCACCGCGATGGTCGCCGAGGCCATGCCGGCCACCCCTGCACCGAGGACCACGACCTTGGCTGCCTCCACGCCGGGCACGCCCGTGATCAGGGTGCCACGACCACCTCCGGCTCGCATGAGGTGATGGGCTCCCATGAGCGGAGCCATGCGGCCGGCCACTTCGCTCATCGGCGTCAGCAGGGGCAGAGAATTGTTCGGCAGGCGCACTGTCTCATAGGCGATGGCCGTATTGCCGGCCGCCACAAGGGCATCAGTGCAGGGGCGCGACGCTGCGAGGTGAAGGTAGGTGAAGAGCACCTGGTCCCGTCGTGCCCCGAGGCTGGCGTACTCCGAGGCAATGGGCTCCTTGACCTTGAGGACCAGGTCGGCGGCCGACCACACATCCTCGGCCGACGTGACGATCTGCGCCCCTTGGGCCACGAAGTCCTCATCGCGGAGGGCTGAACCTCGGCCTGCGTCCTTCTGGATGATCACGCGATGGCCGGCGGAGACGAGCTCCTTGACTCCGGCCGGCGTGATCGCAACTCGATACTCGTCGTCCTTGACTTCGCTCGGAATGCCGATGAGCACGGGTATCAGCCCCTTTATGGGTGTGGGTGTGTGAGCTACTCGATCGTCTCGTAGGCGATCGGCTTCGTCTTGAAGAAGTCACCCTTGGTGGTCAGTCGAGCAATGGCCGCCAGCGGAACGCCGGCAGCGAAGATCACGATGTCCGGCATGGCGTATCCGGGATCTGACTTGATGATCCACGCCACGATGCCCAGCAGCACCAACCCTGATAGCAGCGGCAGGATGAACACTGTCACCAAGAAACGGGCGCTCTTGAAGGCCGCCTTGCGAAACGCCCAAGCACATGCCAGCCCGGTCATCCCGTAGTAGAAGGCCACGAGGATGCCGATGTCGCCGACGAGCTTGCTGAGCAAATCGCCCACCGAGGAGACGCCCGTGGAGAGCAGGATCCCGAACAGCGAGAACATCGCCAGCACGAGCGTCCCGACCGCCGGGGTCAAGAACTTCGAGTGGATCGAACCGAATGCCTTGGGGAACACCTCGTCTCGGGCCATCGAGTAGGCGATGCGAGCCGACGGCAGCAGCGTGGTCTGGGTCGTCGCCACGGTCGAGGTGATCACGGCGAAGATCATCACATAGCCCGCCCATGAACCGAAGAGCTGGGTGGAGAAGTAGAACAGCACGTTGGAGTCCTGCTTGGCGATCTCCGCCGGAGACACGAGCATCTGGACGGCTACGAAGTTGAGCAAGAAGACGAAGAGCAGCAGCCACATGGAGAGCACGCCTGCCCGTCCGGGAGTCTTCGAGCGGTCCTTGGTCTCCTCATTGAGATTGACCGCGGTGTCCCAGC
>Ga0209499_1001435_pt1 | contig 16567 bp, 16 predicted proteins | sample C_130208_EF_Meta_FD_187306 | JGI IMG/M metagenome (GOLD analysis project Ga0209499, IMG submission 187306) | Freshwater microbial communities from Lake Croche, Canada to study carbon cycling - C_130208_EF_MetaG (SPAdes) (version 2) | ecosystem: Environmental > Aquatic > Freshwater > Lake...
AAATTATGCACAAATCGAGCGGTGCGGCAATGCTGAAAGTCGAAATGCTATGGACGCATAGCAGAAGAAGGCATCCCAATTTTTGGGGCTATAGCTCAATTGGTAGAGCGCCTGCCTTGCACGCAGGAGGTCAACGGTTCGATTCCGTTTAGCTCCACCACTTACTTATAATGAGTCATAGGAACTCACACGTTTTACCAGCTTAGTTCTAAGTAACTTTTAAGAGTTTCATAACCAAGGATGGTTATTATGGTAGATTGTAAAAAACATGGAAAGGGCTCTAAAAGCGTTGTGCATACCATAGGCAGGATTCGTCGATGTGCTCAATGCAATGCAGCTAAATGTAAAGATGCACGGCAACGAAATAAAATAAAGGCCCTTGAATATAAAGGCAATGTATGTGAGATATGTGGTTACTGCGCGTATATTGGTGCGCTTGATTTCCACCATGTTAACCCAAAAAATAAGCTTTTTGCACTTTCCAGTGGAGGCCTTAGGAAGCCTTGGATAGTTGTTAAAGCAGAGTTAGATAAGTGCGCCCTTCTCTGCTCTAACTGCCATCGTGAAACACATGGAGGCTATCACCCAAGTTATTTGAAATCGTCCAGCCTTGACAGCAATCAAGTATGGATATAACCAGAGCAAATCATTATGGTAAATTACAAAACAGTGGGACAATTCTCGGCTGAATCTGGCTTTTCAGAAGGCGCTATCCGAAAAATGATAGAACGTCAAATCTGGAAAGAAAGAGATGTTTGGGTCAGAGCGAATGGCCGTATTCTTATTGCTGTCGAGGGGTATCACAATTGGGTAGAAGCGGAAGCGGGGTTAGGAAAGTCTCTGACACCAGCATACAAATCGAATTTGTCTATCAGGGTGTCTCCTGCCGAGAGCGCCTCAAGTGCGTCACCGTCTCCTTGGAGTCCCTAAGAAAAGCTGAGGTATTCCGAGATACTATTATTGAAGGTATCAGCAATGGGACATTCAACTACGCAGTAACGTTCCCTAAAAGCAAAAACCTAGCTAAGTTTAACTTAGTTAGGGCTAAGGACACAAACTCCACCACCGTTGAGACTTGGTTAGACAAGTGGCTTGACGACATCACCCCGCATATCAAGAGCAGTACCCTTGATGGCTACACTAAAATAATCAATAGACATAAGAAGCAATTCGGGAAAACTAGATTAGTTGACCTAAGCTTTATCCATGTCAGAGATTGGTGCAGGTCTTGCACTGCTAAAAATAAAACAATATCAAATAACTTATCCGTTTTAAATATCGCTTTAACCGCGGCGAAAACCGAAGGACTCATTCAATCCAACCCGATTGAAGGATTTACCTTCAACCGTATAGAGCCTCCTAAGAGAGATTTTGTAGATCCTTTTACTCAGGAGGAGCAAGAAGCTATTGTTATCAATTCGCCTGGTCACTTAGGTAATATGATTCAATTTGCCTTTTGGACAGGCATGAGGACATCAGAGCTTTGTGCTTTACGTTGGTCAGACATTAACTGGGAAAAAAGTAAGATAAAAATTGAGAGGGCTAAAACTCAATATGCAACTCAAGATGAGACTACCAAGACACTTGCAGGAACACGCCAAGTAAAGTTGTTGGCTCCTGCATTAGATGCTTTATTAAAACAAAAGGAACTAACCTTCCCAAACAACCGACACATTAACCGACACATTTTCCTAAACCCTCATGACGAGCTTCCATGGAAAGGTGACGACCCAATTAGAAAAGCATGGACAAGAGCATTAAAGAAAGCAGATGTCAGATACAGAAACCCCTATCAGACAAGACACACTTATGCTTCACTGATGTTATCAGCAGGAGAGTTGTTACCCTGGATTAGTTCACAGATGGGGCACAGTACAACAGCTCAGACTACAAAAGCCTATGCGAGGTATATTGACGATAGTCAGAATGATGCAGGGGAAAAAGCAGTGAGAATGTTCACGAAAAGCGTCGATTAAAAGCGTCGGTTGTTAGGTAAAAACGTCGGTTTAAGTCTATTTAAACCGATGCTTTTAAGTCCTAACCCCAGTAAAACTGGGCCGTAGTGGTGGAGGCGGGGGGAATTGAACCCCCGTAACTGTTTTGATTTATAAGCAGTAATAGAAATGTGTCGATTAAATACGTCGGTTGTTGGTAAAATATGGCAATTCAATTCCACCTTTGGGAATTGAACCCGAGTCCACAATCAAGGAATAGAATGTTAATTTTTGTCTACGGATCTCTCAAAAGAGGCTTCCATAACCACAGTATTATTTCAGATGGCGTATTTATCTCTGAGCACACGACTACACCTACTTTTACGCTTTATGATCTTGGCGCTTATCCTGCGGTTACACAAGGAGGGTCTACTTCAATTAAAGGAGAGTTGTGGGAAGTTGCTAATTTGGATAGAACAGATTGGTTAGAAGGATACCCTTCTTATTATAATAGAATACTCATTCCGACTTGGTCAGGGGCTGCATGGATTTACACCTTGCCTGAAGCACCTATCAACAAAGCAGAAGTTGTCTCAGGAATTTGGACATAAAAAAGCCCTACTGATTTCTCAAGTAGGGCTTAATTCTAATTCTAACCTGCTTGTGCAGCAGCAAATATCCTTTCGTTCTAATCCACGAACTCATTACTGAGTGCGACAATTAAACAAGTATGTAGTTTTCTAAGCTGCTTGTTCAGCAGGGAATACTTGTTCCAGGCTGATTATCCATAGATGAGCTTTACGTGTCAAGCTATATCCATATAACAACGTCTAGGTACAATAATCAGCTAAGAAATAAAGCCCTTTCTTCTGCTCTGCGTTTAACTAGGCCGCGAGAGACTACTTTAACACCATCTTCATTGGTGATTTTATTCCAACGAGCGAAGGCATCAGCGGCTGCTTGAATATTGCCTTTGTTTAATTCTTTTAGCACTGTAGAGGTGCGAAAGCCTTCAACTCCGATGTTAAAGGTAAGCACCACAAGGGCATCAAATTGATTTTGGCTTACAGAATACGTAAGATGCTTTTTAACTCCCGCAATTGCTTCGCGACAATCCCACTGAAGAAGCGCCTCGCCTTTAATCTTGTCAATAGTCTTAAAATTATCTATAGACTCCTTAACATGACCCCAACCAATCGTGGTTTCACCAGCTGAACAAACATACCATGTAGCAGAAAAGCCCTCTTTAGCCTTTATTAAATCAAGCCCTGCTTTGCCAATTGTCATATTAGAGTTCACGAGCCACCTCTGCTGAAGAAGATAGCCAAGCCAGAAGCTAATGCAGAGATAACAAAGGCAGCGCCAGCCCAAAAGCCTGACATTTTCGCTTGCTTGTCTCTAATATCTTGCATTAGATCCATTAGATCGTTTTGCTGTTTACATTCCTGAGCAACATGCCTATCTAGGTTTTCTTCGATATGCTCTATGTGGGCTTCGAGTCTTATTAGTCTGCAATTAACATCAGGCATCATAAGTCTCCCGCACAAGTTATAGCGATTTTGTTGGGACTTACAACATTATCAACTAAGGCTCTGTTGGCTAACCTAAGTTTTTGAGGGGCATCGCAATAAAGAGACACTGCGGCTTGAGCGGAAGCTTCTATATCATTTAGGAAAGCACAGCCAGATATTGAGAAAAGGGTTAAGATAGTGAGAGTAAGTAGGCGCATTATTCAGCACCGTAATGTGAGGAACCTGCCATTCTGACAGCTAAAAACACTATGTAGGCTTTAAACTTACTGGCCCCTAACTCAACCATCGCAGCCTGCAATATGCGGTCAGCTTGAAGTCTCGTTACTGCTCCCGTGGAGTAAAGAAAGTCATGGATGACAGAAGCATCTCGGATATCACTTTCATCATCTCCAATGATATTTTGGAATATCTTAGGGATAGATGCAAAATCAGTTTTAAAACCGGAAGGGGCAGAATATACTTGGTTTAAGTGCTGATAAGCCAAAGGCTTCTCAAGAACAAAGAAGCGACTACCACGAACAGATGTAATAGAGAGATCAGTTAGAAAGGGCATAATTAAGGTCATCCATGACGTTATAATTAAGAATATAATAGCTCTTTTGATAGGTTTTGTCTAGGAGCTTATCCCTTCTGAAAACTTTGAAACAGCTGCCCTGATCTCGACAACAGTTATGGCTGTACTTATTAAAGATTTAGCTGTTTGGGCTAAGGCTCTTATGTTGTCAATATAAGCATACATAGCAACCGCTTCATCCGACAAGGGTGTTCTACTGACATTGTTTTGCTTATACAAAGGGTAGGTGGCTAGTATCTTAACGCTGGCTAAACTATCAACCTCAAGCACTGCGTCAGCTTGCGTCAAGCTAACAATGTCAGCAGGGTCAACCCAAGTGTTTGTCGTTGAATCCCAAGTGGCATATTTACTGGGTGCTGAAGAATCTGCACCAGAACGAATGATATCGACATACTCCCATAAATTATCTGATACAAAGCCATTAGGGTACTGTTTCATCAGACGTTGATATAAATTGTTTTCGATTGTATAACTCAAATATTGCTGAGGTACTGTATAAGTAAAGACCCCATCAATGACAGTACCTACTCCCGTCATGAAGCGGATTACATCTGGGTATATGTTGATTCCTGATATATCTTCTTTGACAGTGATTGCTGGTATTGTTGATTCTCTCGACATATTATTTTCCTAGTTGTTGTTTGAGATCATTAAGCTCTTTTGATAGCTCTTGAATAGACTTTGTTAAAATAGATATGAGAGAGGTATAACCAACACCGTAATAACCATCTTCTGCTTCTGTTAGTAATGAATCTATATTGCTGGTTGGGAAGTGCTCCTGCATATCCTGAGCGATAAAGCCATGATGCAAGAGCGTATCGTCCGCTTTCATTCGATATGTCACGGGTCTAAGTCTGCTGATGAAGTCCAGACCTAGCGACTCTGGCATGATTTCCTTTTTCAACCTTTCATCTGAAACATCAGTAATATAGACATAGTTTCCAGAGCCTGTAGTCCTATAAGAACCCGCCAGCGAACCCGCCACACTCAAGTTAAACCCTGCCCCCGCTATAGTGCATGTTCCGCTGTTAGTGACTACAAGTGTACACAGCTTATCGATGGAGTACCCTCCTACATACGTGGCGTTGAGGTTGGCAACTTGCGTAGAGTTATCTATAGACATTTTTCCTTGAACATTGAGGGCGAACCCGCCTATACCGTTTTGCGCGGAAACTCCCCATGCAGAGGGGGCAGATGCCTGCCCTGTTACACCAATTACTGTGCCTTGCCCAAAAACTCCAACATTGCCGCCCATGCCCACGACACTTATAGAGTAGGCACTAAGCCCTTGCACAGCTACAGGATTAGTAAATTGCCCGTTTGACCCTGTAATCATCCCACTGAAAGTTGCCGTGCCATCACTGGCAACAGCGAAAGTGCTAACCCCTCCCTTCTTTGCCGTTATGCCGTTATCTGTAATAATTAAGCCACTGCCACCTGCGTAGCCCGAAGTCTGCAAAGCTGTGCTTGCGGCAAGCACATTCGTTGCGCCATTAGTCAGTTTAGTAGCCAAGCTCGACGTGGCGGCATTAGCCGTTGCATTAGCGGCAGCTGCTGTAGTATTAGCGGTATTGGCAGTGTTGTTAGCTGTTGTCGCAGTTCCCTGGGCAGTTGTAACATTAGCGTTTGTCGTAGCTAAAGCCCCTGTAGTAGCAGCTCCTATAGACGAAGTAGTTACATTACTATTTAAAATACCAGCAGGAGCATTGGCTAAAGTTGTTTGAATAGCACCATTAGCAGTTGCAGTTGTCGTAGCTAAAGCCCCTGTAGTAGCAGCGCCTATTAACGCAGGAGTTACGTTACTGTTTAAGATCCCGGCAGGAGCATTGGCTAAAGTTGTTTGAATAGCACCATTAGCAGTTGCAGTTGTTGTAGCTAAAGCCCCTGTAGTAGCAGCGCCTATTAACGCAGGAGTTACGTTACTGTTTAAGATCTCGGCAGGAGCATTGGCTAAAGTTGTTTGAATAGCACCATTAGCAGTTGCAGTTGTTGTAGCTAAAGCCCCTGTAGTGGCAGCCCCTAAAGTAGTTGTGGTTATATTACTATTTAAGATACCAGCGGGTGCATTCGTTAAATTTGTTTGAATAGCACCATTAGCAGTTGCAGTTGTTGTAGCTAAAGCCGCTGTAGTGGCAGCCCCTAAAGTAGTTGTGGTTATATTACTATTTAAGATACCAGCAGGAGCGTTAGCTAAAGTTGTTTGAATAGCACCATTAGCAGTAGTCTGAGCCGCGACTCCTTTTGCAGCTGCGGCATCTGAGATGCCTTGAAAGACTGCTGTTCTTGCCGTTTCAAAGCTATTAACCACCGCTCTGAAGTCCACCCCTGTTGTTGCGTTTATCTGCAAACCTGCGGTCGTTACACCGGAAATAAAGCTGGTTGTGAGATATTGAGGGACTCCTGACGACCAAGCACTGCCATTCAAGAATGTACCTAAAGCCACTAAGGTACTGTTATACAAGGTAACGCTGACAGAGTAAGTTGAAGCTTGGGCGAGTATTGAAGCCTTTTCACTAATTATAATGTCCCAAGTACCTCTTATTTGATTCAATTCAGTGATTGAAAGATTATTGTCAGCCAGCATGGCTGCCAAGCCGTTGTTGACATTATTAGCAGTAACTTGAGCTTGATCGGCTGTCACTTTTGCTGCATTGGCGGCATTGTTAGCGGCTGTAACATTGCCGTTTGTTGTAGCTAAAGCCGCTGTAGTTGCAGCTCCTATAGACGAAGTAGTTACATTACTATTTAAAATACCAGCAGGAGCGTTAGCTAAAGTTGTTTGAATAGCACCATTAGCAGTTGCAGTTGTTGTAGCTAAAGCCCCTGTAGTGGCAGCCCCTATTAACGCAGGAGTTACGTTACTGTTTAAGATCTCGGCAGGAGCATTGGCTAAAGTTGTTTGAATAGCACCATTAGCAGTTGCAGTTGTGGTAGCTAAAGCCCCTGTAGTTGCAGCTCCTATAGACGAAGTAGTTACATTGCTGTTTAAGATGCCAGCAGGGACTGTACCCGTTAACTTTTCGTAGTCTGCTGTTGTAGCAGCTTTATCTGAGATACCTTGAAAGATCGCTGTTCTGGCGGTTTCAAATGTGCTAACCACTGCTCTAAAGTCTGCACCTGTTGTAGATCCTATTGACAACCCTGTATTAGTTACAGTACCAATGTAGGTTGTAGTAATGAAAGAAGGGATGCCTGCCGTCCACGCAACCCCACCATTCAAGAAAGTTCCTAACGCTATTAGAGCATTATTATAAGAGGTGTTCTGACTGGTTAAGCTATAGGTTGTGGCTTGGGTATTGATAGAGGCTTTCTCAGCAATAGAATTATCCCAAACACTTCTAATACCTTGTAGCTCAGAAACTGACAAGACTCCATCGGACAAAAAGTTATTTAGGGTTGTATTAACCGCATTGGCTGTTGAAATAGCGTCAGTTAGATTAGCAGCAGATGTGCCATTAATAGTGCCTGTGATGTTCGGGGTTGTGCCTGTAATATTCCAACTATTAATTGACTGGATTGCGCTAATGATCTGACCATAGGGCGTGGTTTGATAACTGGCAATACCAACCTTACCTGTCCAAGCTTGAGAAACACCTTGTGCTAAATAACTAATTGCAGATACCGACAGCACTACAGACGGGCTGGCAACTGTTAATGGGCTTGCTCCGTAGTACAGCAGAAAGCCAGAAACAGGGCTATTTACATTCTGAGTAAAAGTCCAGCTTACTAAGATATCGTTTGTCCCGTCTGGGTTAGGCGAAATAGTAATAGCACTGGGTGTTGGAACCGTAGTAAGAGCTGGGAAGTTAACAGTTATAGTAGTCATTAGCTTGTCTGAAAGTTAAGTGTGTATACTTCATACGTAGGCTCAGAAATCTCTATCGTGTAGTTTCCTGCCGCATACGTTTTGAAGATCAATGTTCCGTCATTAACCACTACCTTAGCTGGCGTTATCGCGTAAGAAGGCACAACAATTCTACAAACACTTCCAGCGGGTATACCGCTAAAGGTAATGCTATCGACACCATTTGATAATAAAGTTGTTTTGTTGGCTGTAATTACATAGGCGTTTAATGCAGCTAACACGCCATCCGGTAGATAGTTGGATTGTGGTGAGACCTGTCCAGTGTAAAACCCTTCATTTAAGCTGGGCGTATAGCTATGATTGATAGCTGCGGCATTGTTAGCGCACAGCCCCATACGCAATATAGCGCCTGTTGTTAAGTCATATACTGCATAATTAATGCTATTAGCACTCATGTTCTAACTCCTATTACTTCTATAGTTGAACTCCACCATTGCAAGCCTTGAATAACTGAGTTGATTACATACCAGCCAGACCCCGACACCACCGTTGCGACAGAGCAGCCTGAATTAGAGCAAGCTCCTTGGTCGTTACCTGCAAAAAGTATAGCCCGGTTCACTAACTGCTTGCCGTTAGCGGTTGCGCCCATGTAAATAGAAATATATTGCGTTTGATTTCCCGCCTGACCTGAGTGATTCACTCTGGATTGTGCGGAGCATTTGATAACTACCCTTGCACCGTCATCTAACCACATTGTTAGAGCCGCTTGAGCGCCATCAGCAGGTACTTGTACATACCCTGCAACAGTTACTGCATCACCTGCAATTTGCAAGGTGTTAACCTCAGCAGCGCCTATCTTTGCACTCGTGATAGCTGCATCTGAAATATAGGCAGTACCTATCACAGCACCTTTAATATAGGTCGATATGTTTGCGGTGGTTATTGAATCTAAATAAGCAAAGCCTCCAAAGGTTGGAGCATTTACTAGCTTAAACCAGTCTGGTGGCTTTATTGAGTTTGTTACTGCAAGATTTGCAGCAGTTACGCTTAAGTCAGCAATAGCCTGAAAGATAGCTGTTCGTGCATTTTCAAAGACCCGAACTGCTGCTCTGAAGGATGTACCCGTAGCATCCCCAACTGTGAGGCCTATGTTTGTAACGGTGCTTATATACACATCTGTGATGTAATGTGGAAGCGTCCCTGATGCCCAAGCTACAGAAGTTAGGACTCCACTGTTTAGAAAGTTACCTAATTGAGTGATCGCATTCGTGTAGGTTAGACCTTGGCTCGTCAAGTTATAAGTAGTGATTTGAGCTTGGATAGAAGGCTTTTCAGCAATCAAAGTATCCCAAAAACTTCTAATAGTCTGCAACTCTGACACAGACAAAATACCGTCAGATAAGATATTGACCAACGCTGCGTTTACTTTAACTGCTGTATCTGTGGCTGCTGTAGCTGCCGTAGTTGCTGCTGCGGCTAAGGCGGCAGCGCTGTCTAATATAGACTGATCATTCGCACTTAGAGGGTAAGACGTTGGAGGATTAACCACATTGCCCCAATCAAGACCTGTACCTGAACCTAGAATCACGTTTCCAGCAGCATCCCTTATTGTTAAGCCTCTGCTATCAATCTGATTAGCTGTTAATTTAGTGATGAAAGCGTTCTTGATATAGGCCCCAGCAGGGAAAACCGTACCGTCAATAGTGGTAGGAGTGGTGGTGACCATGAAAGGGCAGTCAGCCCCTCCATCTGAGCCTGGAACAGACGGAGTTCCTATCGAAAACTTATCAGCTCTAATAGCAAAAGAAGATAAAGGTGTATTGGTCACAGTGTTCATTTCAGACATAAGCCCGTAACCTGAGACATACCCATTACTGTCAATCTTTACAGTATACTTAGCGTTAATACCGTCTACTGAACTTTGAGCGACTTCAACAGCCGTAGTGTTCGCACCGACAGTTGACTGTAATTGAGCGATAGACTCAACTGTACCTTGAGCTACATTCTGAACTAACGCAATAGATGCGGTGTGGTCTCCAACTAAAGACACTAGGCCTGTAGATGCCGCATCGATTAAATTAATTCGTGTACCTAACTCTAAATTTAAAGCAGATGATCCGATATTTTCAGCCAACATATCTACCATCACAGCGGCATCGTCTAAAGTCCTCCCCGCCGTACCTGTAACTGCGTTTAAAATCGATTCATTCCCAGAAGTATCAACTGCTTTGATCCAAAAATAACTCACCACTGATCCTGTGGGGAGGTTAAGTACTAAGTAAGAATCACTTTTAGTTGTACCGATCTTCGAAGCCCCTACCCCTGCAAAGAAATCTTGCTCAGGCCCCATGAACACATCAACATGGTCAAAGTCTATGTCACTTGGGTTGATCCAGCGTAACAGTACCGCTTTAAACATAGACTGAGTAGTTAGCATAGTACAAGGCCTAGGAGGCGTAACATCCGGTGTATACTCCTCTGACATAATAGCGCCGAACTCTCCAAAATCGTCTATACCCTCCAACCTGATATACCAAACACCGCCGCCTGGAGTAGGCACTGAGAGACTTAAGTCAGCTCCTTGATACGCTAGATTAGCTGTCGAAGGTATGAAGCCTTGAGCCTTAGATGCGTATACTTTGGTAGAGATTAAAGCAGGGTCAGTACACCTGGCATGAACAAGTAGCGTGCCTTGACTTGCTTTAGCTTTAAAGGTGATGTTAGTAAATTCGGGAGCAGGGTTAGAAGCATTTAAGCCGCGTGTCGGAGATAAGTTACCAAACGCATCTTTCACACAAACGGTCACTTCAAAGGATCGGGTTAATCCGTCCTCTGTGTTCATCGCATAGGTGTAAGTGAACTTAGGTTCTGTGGTATAAACCGTTCTACGCACTACCCCATTTTTTAAGATGATGACTTGATAAGAGTCGAACCAATCTGCTTGCGCTTCAAGAGAGAATTTAGTGCCTGTAGCAAACAAGGCAACGTGATTATCCTCCCAATAGATCTGTGCATCTTGCCCTGAGAAGCCTAGCCCATGAATACCTACTGTATTAACGGAAGTAATCTCAATGTGGTCGGCTAAAGTAGGGATAAGTGGGTTGTACGTCCCGAAGGAAGGGAAGCTCAAGGTAAATTGATTTGAACTGCTGCTAAGAGAAACTAAAGAGAAGTGAGCACCGTAACTCACTAAGCCATCCCGTACAGCAACCACAGCAACATAGAAATTCGTGCCAGCACCGTCTGCAAGGATTTGAGCCGCTGTGTAAATATAACTGGCTGAAATCAAACCTTCAATAGTATTAAGGACAGTTCCAGTACCTGAGAATATCCTAATAGTGTACGTAGTACCTATTTCTGGAGCAGAAACAGACGCTTCATTTTGATGAAGAATAATGTCTTCTTGCAAGAGTCGATTGCGGTGCGCCCATGTAAGCTCAACGTCTCCGGTAACTGATACAGGGTATCGACTTCCATTGATGCGTAGATTAGCAGGCGGGTAAGGCCTCATCCATCTAGCATCGATAGTATTCTCAGAGGCAGGGGCTGAGGCTATAGGCAGTAAACCTGAAGGCGTTCTAGGCAAAGCTTTACTGCGGACAATAGACCCTGTCAGATAGTCTGTGTAGTCAAGGGATTGAGCGTTATCATAGAACCAAATATCTGTTTCAGCATAAAGAAATCCGGGACTAGTATCCGCGATACCTCTAAAGCAACTCACTGTAACTACATTAGTAGCGCTATTAATTCTAACTACATCTACGTACATCCATTCCCCATTACAGACTGCATACTGCCCTACTTTGATCCAATTAGGGCTAAGCGAGTTAATGACTGTGAATGTTGAATAGTCTTCAGGACGAACTAATGCGGCTATTTGTCCGTAGGGGTTAAAAGTAGCTATTTTTCTATAGGTATAACCTGTACTTGCACCGTCACACCACAGCTCATAAGACGTGAACATTGCGGAGGGCTGAGAGGCTAACAGTGCAGTAATACCTCTATTAGGTGTTAAATCAGAAAGGGTCTTACCCGCTTGCGTAAGCCTATCTAATACGTCTAGGTATGTCGGGTTTACGCTAAGTTGATGAGGAGCTGCTGCGGCGTTTTGATGCGGGTCAACCCACTCAGTACCTCCAGGCATTGTATAGTTAACATGGTTAGCTCCGAAAAGGTCTTCTATACATTCTAAGGTAATCGTGCCTGCATCTAAAGATCCGTAGGCTACAGAAGCAACCCTTAGAATCATCCCTTCGATACCGAGGTCAGGCCAATTCCAAAGGAACACGTCTCCAATAGACAGTTTCGAAGCGGTTCTGTTGAGCGTCAATTTCACTGAGGCTAAGGGTTGACTTAAGGTACTTAAGTCTCGTATGGCTATGGTCTTAGCTAAAGTTGCGCTGGTCACCGCTACGTATTGGCGAGTAACTGCAACAATGCTCTTTTGAATCTCACGGACAGCTGGATTATGCACAGTCAGTGAACGCCACTCTGACGTATTTACATCAACCCATTGTATCGTTAGTTGGTTAACTAAATCTGACATCCCTGCCCTAGCAAAGTTCTCCAGAGAAACAATGTTGGATTCGTCAGCAACGAAGGAGGTTTCGATATTGTAATCGTTTCTGATTAGACGGAGGGTGAACTGTCCAGTCGATGGATTAACATAAAGCATTGCAGAGCAGTGCTGAACTATAACCCCTATAAAATCTTCAGTCGTTGAGGCTTCTTCCCATATCGCGGATAAACCAAAGCCTTCATCAAAAAGAGTCTTTGCAGCAGCCGTAAAGCCTTCTACATCGATATCTGTAAGGCTGTAGCCTAAGCCCCAGACAGGGTTGAGCAAACACTCTGCAATAATGTAAGCAGGATTTGCCTCTCCATTAATGTTTGCATAGGGCCTATCTTTATAAGGGATACGCGTTGCTTGAACTTGCCAAGGTTTTGGAGAAGCGGAGTTTGACGAGTACCAAATATCTTTCCAGATCAGGCACGTAACGCCTCTAAAAGCAGGTAACTCAACGGCCCCTGTAATAGGAGCGCCTGTCACAGGATCTGTTACAACTAGCTTACTGATGGCCCCTCGTAACCATTCATCAGGTTGTTGATCAGGTGCTCCCATACGCACCGCAATGTCTCCAACGACTCCACCTTCTTTAAACTTACCGCCAAAGAGTTGAGGCTGGTTTACAGTAAACACGCCGTTTTCAGTGATAGGCCAAGCTTTTTCAGCTCCTCTGATTACAAAGTCAGGGGGCGCAGCACCTGTGATAAAACTAGAAGTGTTCTCGTCCCAAGAAGTGTAGTTTGGCACCCAGATGCCGTTGATTAACTCCTCAGTCCAGCGGTAATACCCTTCTGTAAGAAAGACTCCTTGTGAAGCGGTCCGTAACACGGGGGTTAACTCTATGTAGGCAATAGGGTTTGCTGCACTATATGCAGCTATTGCGGCTTCGGAAGAGCTATCGGAAGTCCACGTACCTGTATCCTTCCCACCACCTATTTGGGCTACTGGCCCTGCTTTAATTTGATCAATCGAATCCACAGGCCCGTGGCAAAGGGCCAAGTGCATACTTAAGTAATATTGGTAACCGATGGTTACCTTACTTGCGGCGGGTTTACCCATGGACTAACCTTCCTTGGTTACTTGTTCAATAAGCCTATTTACTAAGGCATTGTCTAAAGCTATAGCCTCTCTAACTGAGATGCCCGCTTTCATAAACTGTTTAAAGTTAAGTCCCATACCTTCTATTGATTGTTTAGACCCTGTTAGACAGAACCCTAAATCTCGACAGTCGTGTATGGTGATTATTTTATTAAGTTGTTCATCCGTGAACATAGTTTATTACCTATTGAAGCTCATTAGCACTTACACTTATTTTGCTTGTGTGAGGGTTACCCCACCAAACTACATTCGACTTTGAGATCCAACGTCTGCCAAAGAGGACAGGTACGTCCATGCCCTGTGTTGACTCAGGTATCCCATTTAATCCGTTAGGAGGCGGGACGGGAGGCTCAGGAGGCTTTTGCAGCATCTGAAAGATCGAGATAGCTAGAGAAGCTACAGTTAAGACAATCGAAATGATTATAAAGAGTGTTATTAGTTCCATGTTATTCCTTAGTTAATATAATTAATCGTATTATCAGTAAAGGGGTTCCTGTCTGACATCCAAGGAAAGCCTTTATAGTTTACGATGTTATTAAATCTTGAATGACAAGTGGTACGCCCGTGGTCACACCCTGGATAAAGGCTAACTGCATCCCCAACATGGGCTCCTATCGTGTGTCTAACTAAGGTAATAGTGGTGCCTTTATGGTCTGCAATCATGTGTAAGCCGCCTAAGGCAAGAATCCCGCCAATAAAATACCCGTCAGGTTTCGTCGCAGCCGCTTGAATAGTAAAAATACGCTTACTGTTAGTCGTTAAAACAGTACCATTAACTGCGAAATCTTCTTTAACAAGTGTGCAACCTACGTCATATAAGCCATTGCAGCAGGTGGGCTCGTATTTAATCCGAAGCCCCGGTCTCTTTAGACTGGTAAAGATAGGTTCACAGTTAAGTTCCGCCTCCAAGTATGTGTAACTACAATTACTTACTCTTCCTTTATAGGTTACAACAAAATCAGAGCCGTCTATAACAGCATGTTGCCTAAATACTGTTATGAAGATAGGAAACTCCGGAGCTCCAGTACGAAATAAATCAGCAACTGGGTTATTTTTACTCGTGGTCAGTTGCAAAAGAGACTTACTCATCTCTTGTGTTTGCCTAACCTCTGATCTTTTCATAGTTGAAGGTATATACGATTCCCCATTATGTACAGCGGTAACGTCCCCAGAACATAAGGTAATGACAAGATCTCCTGTTGTTACTCTGTAAAGCTCAAGAGGCTCTCCTGCGTATAAGGAATCTTCTTTCTCTCTATAGTTTGTCATTCAGGTATACCTCTAGCCGTAATCGCCATACTCACCACGTTGGGTGTAATCCATGAGAACTCTACAGCATCAGAGTCCAAGCGACTCATGTTGACGTAAGAGATTCGTTTAATATCTTTTGAGGTAAATGGAGTTCCGAAAGGTGTGCTAAAGGATAAAGTCTCAGTAGTCGAATCAACGATGATCGAAGATTTGACTAACTTAATAAGGATAGGGCCCGTCCAAAGTTCCAGCCGTAAATAAGGGTAAGTAACTCTTCCAAACATATCGTTTGAATAGTTAACAGACTCAATGTTTAAGGTGTGGTCTGCGGCTAAACGTGTTTGATTAGACACTGCTGCGATATCTGCTTGAAAGGTAGGCAGTAAGAAAGGTGCTCGCATACCTTTACAATGATTCAATAACGAACGGACTTTATTCCGCCCTGTACGATTAAGACTCAGATAAGAGTAAGCGCGAGTGATTTCAGTGTAACCTTGAAGATCGTAAGTAGTGATAGGGCCAGTACCGTAATCTAAAATACCTTGATTACGTGTCCAAGACATGTCTACAGGGTCAGACCGATTAGGTTCCAATCCAAAATAAAGCAAACCATCAACTAATTCATTTTCAACCGTATCAAAGGAGGTTGTGTTCTCAATATTGATCTGCAAGTTACCTGAGCCTACGTCACCTGTAATGGCTTGCATCTTGACTGAACTTGCTATTCTTCCGTATCGAGCAGGTATTACCGAGGTACCTATAGGCCATGCTTGAGTAGTAGGCGCTGCTAAGTCAATATAGTCAGGGCCAATAGCATAGACAGGGTGGTACTCATATTGAGTCGTAGAGATGCTTAGATAAAGGTGACTACCTACTTGATACTCGTAAGTAGCTGTTGCAGCCATGTGGATACGAGTGGAATTGATAGGGGCAGCAATTGTGATTTGTTGGGTGTGCATCCATAAAGGAATTAACCAACGCGAACTCTGCCAACGAAGAAGCTGTACCTGTAACGCTCGGTACTCGCTTCTCGCAACAAGGAAATCATACTCTATCAAGTGGCGAGGATGCTCTCGCAACTTGATGCGTTGTTCCGTCCCATCCCTAGACTTAATAATGTCTGTTCTCCACTCCAACCGTTCCAATACTGGCGTAGTCCAATTAGGTTGGGTTGTTAATATTTGTAGCGTCATTTATCGGACAATCCTTTGTCACCTCAGAACAGACTTCAATGATAAACTATTTCGCTTAACAAAGTCCACTAACACTTTCTCTCCCTCTGAAGAAGTCAAATAATTTTTGACGTCCCGCTGATCATCAACCATGACAACCCTGATAGATTGAGGGGTGGCAACTGCTGGAGCAGCCTGTGTAGCCGAAGTTGGAGCAGCAATATTACTGACAGAAGAAGCTAAATTACCTATGGAACCGCCTGTAGCGAACCTGCCTGGTCTAGCTGAGGCAAAGTTCCAAGCATCTAAAGTGTCGTGCCCAATAGCTGCTGCGGTTTTGGCATTGATGACGTACTCACCATTAGACAGCATGGTAGGGATAGAATCAGAAGTGCCTGTTCCTGCTCCGAAAACAGATCCACCTGTTGCACGCTCTATAGGTTGAAGATTTAACATTGAAGGGTTATTCAGCTCCGTGAATTTAGGAATAACTGAACCCGCTGATGGGGCTGTAAACTTATCCCATGCCCCCATACCTGCTGTTGCCAAACTGGTTACCGATAATGCTAGTCCTAAGTATTTTTGTACTTCTCCTAGTGTGTCCGTCTTATGGACATTACTCAACCCCATCGCT
>Ga0209499_1001441_pt1 | contig 16500 bp, 10 predicted proteins | sample C_130208_EF_Meta_FD_187306 | JGI IMG/M metagenome (GOLD analysis project Ga0209499, IMG submission 187306) | Freshwater microbial communities from Lake Croche, Canada to study carbon cycling - C_130208_EF_MetaG (SPAdes) (version 2) | ecosystem: Environmental > Aquatic > Freshwater > Lake...
AAAAAAAATAAAAAAAAAAATTAAAATAATTTTACGAAAACGTTATAGTTGATTACTTTTGCATCGAAAAAAAAACTAAATCAACTTCAGATTGAACAACACAATATAACTATTTATATCTTATGAGCAACAATACTTTATACGAAAAGGAACTCTCGTTTCAAGCGGACAGACGAAAAGCAGGAGTTGAATTTATTAAAATTATTAGTGATTTATGGTTCGACAAATCCATAGAATTAATTTTCTTTAGAAATCAATTAATCGATAGGAATGTTAGTGACATTATGAACTTGCACGAATATGCAGGCGAATTTGTACAAAAACCAATCATTGTTTTTGATTCTGTAGAAATTGCTAGAACCATTCTAAATTTAGATTTACCGCCCTCAAAAATAGATATTGGTAAACTTACTTACGAATATCATTTAGAAGATAATAAATATAATAATGCAAGGGCCTTTGTAATTGATAAGTTAAAGGATGCAAAAAATTCCCAGGAAATAAAACCAAAAGATGTAGTACTTTATGGTTTTGGTAGAATTGGAAGATTATTAGCTCGCGAAATGATGAGCAAAATAGGTAAAGGGCAACAACTTCGATTAAGAGCTATTGTCACTCGAGATAGAAATGACGAACAATCATTAGAAAAAAGAGCATCATTATTACGTTATGATTCCGTTCATGGTGATTTTGAAGGTTCTGTTTCAGCTGACACTGAAAATAATGCATTGATTATTAACGGAACAACAGTTTATGTTATTACAGCAAATTCTCCAGAAGAAATAGATTATACTTCATACGGAATTGAAGATGCATTAGTGATTGATAATACTGGAGTTTTTACAACCGAAGAAGCATTAAAAAGACATTTAACTTCAAAAGGTGTTGGAAAAGTATTGTTGACAGCACCTGGAAAAGGGGTTCCAAATATTGTTTATGGGGTGAATCACAATGAATACAATCCGGATGAAGTATCTATTTTTTCAGCTGCTTCTTGCACAACTAACGCTATTACTCCAATATTAAAAGCTGTTGAAGATACACTTGGAGTTGTTAAAGGACATTTGGAAACGATACATTCTTATACCAACGACCAAAATTTGGTGGATAACATGCACAAAAAATACCGTCGTGGTAGAGCTGCGGCATTGAATATGGTAATAACAGAAACTGGTGCCGGAAGTGCTGTTGCTAAAGCATTACCAAGCTTAACAGGAAAATTAACATCTAATGCAATTAGAGTTCCGGTTCCAAATGGTTCGCTAGTTGTTTTAAATTTAGAGGTTGGAAAATCTACTTCAATTAAAGAGGTAAATACTATAATGAAACAATATGCTCTTGAAGGTGAACTCGTTGAGCAAATTAAATATTCATTAAACAATGAATTAGTTTCTTCAGATATTATAGGTACTTCTGCTCCATCAATTTATGATAGTAATGCAACTATTGTTTCTGGTGATGGAAAAAACATTGTTTTATATATTTGGTATGACAATGAATATGGTTATAGCCACCAAGTAATTCGATTGGCAAAATACATAGCTAAAGTAAGAAGATACTCGTACTATTAATAATTGTTTTAAAATTTAGCTTTCAATAATATAAATTTGGTAGAATAAAATAAAAAACGCTCCTTTATAAGGAGCGTTTGATTTTTATAAGATATATCGATTATGCATTTCCCGCAGCAGCAATTAAATTTAATGCCGAACCTGCTTTGAACCAGCCAATTTGGCTATCGTTATAGGTATGATTAGCTAAAATAGATTCCACAGAACCATCTGCATGGGTGATTTCAATTGTTAATGGTTTCCCAGCTGTAAAGCTTGTCAAATCAACAAAATTGAAGGTATCGTCTTCTTTAATTTTATCATAATCTGCTTCATTAGCAAAAGTTAATGCCAACATACCTTGTTTTTTTAAATTCGTTTCATGAATACGAGCAAACGATTTAACTAAAACTGCTTTTACCCCCAAGAAACGAGGTTCCATAGCGGCATGTTCACGAGAAGAACCTTCGCCATAATTTTGATCTCCAACTACAATTGTTGGAACACCAGCTGCTTTATATGCTCTAGCTACATCAGGAACAGTTCCATATTCTCCTGTTAATTGGTTTTTTACTTTGTTTGCTTCTTGATTAAAAGCATTAACCGCACCAATCAACATATTATTCGAAATATTATCTAAATGTCCACGGAAACGCAACCAAGGTCCTGCCATGGATATATGGTCAGTAGTACATTTTCCGAAAGCTTTTATTAGTAATTTAGCACCCAAATAATTATTACCATCCCAAGCATCAAATGGAGCTAACAATTGCAATCTGTCAGATGTTTCACTTACTAAAATTTGAACTCCAGAACCATCAGCAGCTGGCGCCTGAAAACCATTATCATCAACAGCAAATCCTCTAGTTGGTAATTCATCTCCATGTGGCGCAGTAAATTTCACTGCTTCTCCTTTATCATTTAACAAAGTATCTGTTAACGGATTGAAAGATAAATCTCCGGAGATTGCTAAAGCAGCAACCATTTCTGGTGAAGTAACAAAAGCATGTGTATTAGGATTTCCATCAGCACGTTTTGAGAAATTTCGATTGAATGAGTGAACAATGGTGTTTTTCTCTCCTTTATCAGCTCCTTCTCTATCCCATTGTCCAATACATGGTCCGCAAGCATTAGTGAACACTTTAGTTCCCATTTTTTCGAACGTAGCAATAATTCCATCTCTTTCAATAGTATATCTTACTTGTTCAGAACCTGGATTAATTCCAAACTCGGCTTTTGGAGTAATTCCATGAGCCAGAGCTTGTTCAACAATTGAAGCAGCACGAGCCATATCTTCATAAGAAGAGTTGGTACAAGATCCTATTAATCCCCATTCTACTTTTAAAGGCCAACCATTTTTAGCAGCCTCTTCTTTCATTTTAGAAACAGGAGTTCCTCTATCCGGTGTAAAAGGTCCATTAATATAAGGTTCTAATTCTGATAAATTAATTTCTATTAATTGATCAAAATAGCGCTCTGGATTGGCATAAACTTCATCATCACCGGTTAAATAATTGGCTACTTTATCTGCTGCATTAACTACATCTTGTCGCCCTGTTGATGCCAAATATCTTCTCATAGAGTCATCATAACCAAAAGTAGAAGTTGTAGCTCCAATTTCGGCACCCATATTACAAATAGTACCTTTACCAGTACAAGACATATTGATAGCACCTTCACCAAAATATTCAACAATAGCTCCAGTTCCACCTTTTACGGTAAGAATATCGGCAACTCTTAAAATAACATCTTTCGGAGCCGTCCAACCGTTTAATTTGCCCGTTAATTTAACGCCTATCTGTTTTGGAAATTTTAATTCCCAAGCCATACCCGACATTACATCAACAGCATCAGCACCTCCAACACCAATAGCTAACATACCTAATCCACCGGCGTTTACGGTGTGTGAATCGGTTCCAATCATCATTCCACCAGGAAATGCATAATTTTCTAAAACTACTTGGTGAATAATTCCGGCTCCTGGCTTCCAAAATCCTATTCCATATTTATTGGAAACTGATGATAAAAAATCGAATACTTCTTTTGATTGTGAATTAGCTACAGCCAAATCTGTTTTTGCTCCAACTTTGGCTTGAATTAAGTGATCACAATGAACTGTTGTTGGAACAGCCACTGTTTTTTTACCAGCGTGCATGAATTGTAGCAATGCCATTTGAGCCGTAGCATCTTGACAGGCTACTCTATCGGGAGCAAAATCAACATAGTCTACTCCTCTTTGAAACACACTTGAAGGCATTCCGTCCCAAAGGTGTGTGTATAATATTTTTTCAGTTAATGTTAAGGGACGTCCAACCAACTCGCGCGCTTTGTCTACACGAGCTGCCATTGAAGCGTACACTTTTTCAATCATTTCTATATCGAAAGCCATAATAAAATAAGTTTTTTTGTTTGCAGAGCAAATTTACGAAATCGATGTTCCATTAAAAAATTTTTAATCAAATATCTTTATTGAACGATATAATTTACGAAAACAAGAATTTTGATGTATGATTTTTATCAAAATCGCATTCTAACGTATAAAAATTGATAATTGTTAATTTTATCATTAAAATTAATTTTTATACAATCTATAAAACAAAAAAACTCCTAAGATATTTTAGAAATATTTTAGGAGTTTTTTATCGAAATATATTTTTACATCAACTTATCAATAATCATTTCTTCGGTTATTCCTTCTGCATCTGCTTTATAATTCTTGATAATTCTGTGACGAAGTATTCCTGTAGCAACAGCCTTTACATCTTCAATATCTGGAGAGAACTTTCCGTTAAAAGCGGCATTTGCTTTGGCTGCTAATATTAAATTTTGAGAAGCTCTTGGACCAGCACCCCAATCTAAATAGTTATTTACATATTCGGTCGCTAAAGCACTTTTTGGACGTGTTTTTCCAACTAAAGTAACAGCATATTCAATTACATTATCGGCTACTGGAATTCTACGAATTAAGTGTTGAAAATCAATAATTTCTTGACCTGTAAATAAAGGATTTATTGTTGGTTTAGCATCTGAGGTTGTACTTTTAACTACTTCTACTTCTTCTGCAAACGAAGGATAATCTAATTTAATCGCAAACATAAAACGGTCTAATTGCGCTTCAGGTAGCGGATAAGTTCCTTCTTGCTCAATTGGATTTTGAGTAGCTAAAACAAAATAAGGCAAATCTAATTTATAATTTTGACCAGCAATAGTTACCGCCCGCTCTTGCATTGCTTCTAACAAAGCTGCTTGCGTTTTTGGTGGCGTTCTATTAATCTCATCGGCAAGAACAATATTAGAAAAAATTGGGCCTTTTATGAATTTGAATTGACGATTTTCATCCAAAATTTCACTACCCAAAATATCGGATGGCATTAAATCTGGTGTAAACTGAATTCGTTTAAATTCTAAACCTAATGCTTGAGAGATTGTATTTACCATTAAGGTTTTTGCTAATCCTGGAACTCCAACCAACAAAGCGTGACCTCCAGAAAAAATACTTAACAAAATTTGATCAACAACATCATCTTGACCAATTATTATTTTTGAAATTTCTTTTTTAAGTTCAATCCTTTTTTGAACTAGATTTTGTATTGCTATTACGTCAGACATATTGATTTTAGATATTTAAACCTGAATTATATTTTTATTTTTTTAACCAATTATTAGTGAAAATACAATTTTTATATTCACCATTAATCTTAATATAAGTTTCTTTAATTTTCTTTTCAGACCATTTTGCAATAGCATCAATCTGTTTTTCTTTAAGAGCTAAATCTTTAATTTTAGTGTAATCTTTACTAAAATCAGCGGCATGTTCTTCAATTTTATTAGTAACCATTACTATTTTAAAGCGTTTTCCTGCCTTAGGATCTTCATCTAGAATTACTGAGGAAATAGCGCCGTTTTTAAGATTTGATACTTGAGCATATAATTCTGGATCCATTTTGGTCAGTTCAAAATGTGTGTCCTGAGTTTTAGGATTAACTAAAGTTCCTCCGTTTGCTCTAGTTTCTTTTTCATCCGACATAGTTCTGGCAGCATCAGCAAAAGTAATTTCTTTGTCTTGAATTCTTTTTTTAATCAATTCAATTTTATCTTTAGCTTCTTTTAAGGCATTGGGAGAAATTTTTGGAGACATTAATATATGGCGCAATTCCAAATCTTGTCCTTTTATTTTTTCAAGATAAATGATATGAAAACCAAACTCCGTTTCAAAAGGTTCAGAAATTTCTCCTTCTTGAAGCGAATAAGCTATGTCTTTAAACTCTTTTACGAAGGGTGTTTTTTTATTAATTTTATAAAATCCGCCACTAGACCTAGAACCCGGATCTTCGGTATATAAAACAGCTTTAGTAGTAAAACTTGCGCCTTCTAAAACTTGTTTTTTAATTTCTTTCAGTCTATCAATTACAGCTTGTTTATCTAGATCGGAAACTTTGGGTGTTACTACAATTTGTGCAATTTCTAATTCAGCTCCTAAAAGCGGTCGTTCCAATTCTGGTATTTTTTTGAAAAAATTTCTAGTTTCTTCAGGTGTAATTTGAATGGGATCAATAATTTTCTTTTGCATTTCGGAAGCCAATTTTTGTTGCTTCAGAATTTCAAAAAGTTCGGTCTTAAATTCGTCTTCATTATTTTTTTTAAAATACTTAACTACATTGTCCATCGATTTTAATTGCTCAACCATGTAATCTATTTGTTGATTCATTTTTTCTTTAACTTCTTCATCTTTTACAACAATAGAATCTTGAATTGCTTGATGTGCGTATAATTTGTCTTCCAATAGTTTTCCTATCATTTGACATCTAGTAATATCTTTAATAGAACCACCTGAACCTTCAATTTCAAGAAAAGCTTTATCAATATCAGAATCCAAAATAATGTAATCGCCTACAGTTGCAATAATTCCGTCAATTTTTTTCCTTTTAGTTTGTGGTTGTACACTCTTTTTTTCGGGTTCTTTTTCCTTAATTATTTCTTGCGAAAACCCATAAGTACAAATTAAAAAAAGGAATACATTTATTACTTTCTTACTATTCAATACATTCATAATTGTTACGTTATTATTTTTTAATTTGTTTTTTTACATTTTCGAAAACATCATGATTAACATTTATCGAGAATTCTTTTTTCAATTCATTCACCCAGTTTTGTTCTAGATATTGTTGATAATCATTAACCAGTTTTCCTCTGCATTCCTCTAAAGTTTTAACCCCTGATGGAATGACTTTTGTGATTTTTGTAATAAAATAATATTCTCCTTTATTAGTAATTTCAGAGACACCTACTTCCATTTTTGTTTCTTTTGGCAATGCTTCTGCTCCTTCTTCATAAACACCTTCATTGGTCATTATATTAAGTACCTCTTGGGTATTAAATTTATCTTTAATTTCTTTTGACGATTGATTTTTTTTAATCATCACCAGTGCTTTCTTCAAAATATCTAATTTGGTTGAAGAATATATTTCTGCATTTACTCTAGTTTTCCACAAATGTTTATTCTTTTGAGTTTCATAAAATGCTTTTAGTCCAGTAGAATCGGTTTTAGAACGCTGCCAGATTTCTTTATCCATCAAATCGAATAACAACAACCCGTCGCGGTATTCATCCATAACCGCAGAAAATTCAGGGAATTCATTTTCAAGATTTTCATCGTTGTATTGGTTACGTTGATCGTCTGCAAAATTTTCAAATAACTTATCGGCTAATTTCTCAACCGGTTTTAGAGTAATTCCTGATTTTTGTTTCGAATATATATAATCTAAAAAATTCGTGCCTAATATTTTTTTAGTGCCAACACTAAATAGCGTTCCTGAATATTTTTTAGTATCTGCGGGAAGTTCCCATTTGGCATCATAAAAATCATTGCTAATACATTTTACAATAGCTGTATATAGTTTAGCATCTTTTTTTATAAGGTATTTTTTTCTTAATTTTTCATTTAATGAATTTGTAATCAATCGAGATCGATCGTCTTTGCTAATTTTATTTTCCAATTCAACTTTAGAATTATCATACGATTTTATAGGATATTTATCTATCAATTTTACAATATGCCATCCAAATTGAGTTTCGAATGGTTTAGAAATAGGATTTTCTTTGGTTAAGCCGAAAGCTTGATTTTCAAATTCATCAGAACTTAATTGCCCTGAACCAAATCGATTTAAAATACCTCCTTTTGAAGAAGAAGATTTATCTTCTGAAAATTGTTTAGCCAATTCATCAAATTTTTCACCTTGTTGTAATTTTTTATAAACATCTTCGATAGTGTTTTTTGCAGCAGGTACATCAACTCCATCTTTGGTTTTTAAAATCATAATGTGAGCTACAGAAACCTCTCCTCTATTGTCTCTAATATCGTTAACTTTTATTAAATGATATCCAAAACGAGTTCTAACCGGCATTGAAATCCTTCCTACAGGTGTTTTATAAGCACCATTTTCAAAAGCATATACCATTCTAAAACTTGTAAAATAACCTAAATTACCCTTGTTTTCTTTTGCAGAAGGATCTTGAGAAACTTCTTGAGCAACAGTGCCAAAATCTTCTCCTTTTAAAATTCTATCGCGAATTCCTAACGCTTTATTATAGGCAACTAATGTATCTGCTGGATCCGCATTTTCATTCACTGTAATTAAAATGTGTGATGCATTTATTTCTTTCAGCAATCTACTATAACCTTCATCAACAAGTTCTTTGGTAACTTTAGAATCAGTTGTGTAATTTTTAGCTAACTGAACTCTATATGATTTTAATTCATTTTGGTATTGGGTATTATTTTGTAGACCCAATTTATTGGCCTTGTTTACTTTTAGTTTGTAACCTACAAATAAATCTAAATATTGATCTAAATCTTTTTGAGATTCATCTTTAACTAAATCTAAATTTTTATTATAAACTCTAATAAATTCGTCCGTGTAATAAGGTTTACCATCAATTGTAAACAAAACTTCTTTGGAATTACTTTGTGCATTTGACATCAATGCAACTATCATGAACAATCCTAAAAATAAATTTTTCAACTTCATTACCTAATTTTTTAAAATAAGCTATATTTAATTTATTATCCGTGTGCAACTTTCAAGATTAATTAAGTTACAATCAACAAAAGTAACAAATCGACCGCATTAAACAAGTAAGACCAGTACTATTAACAAAAATTTATTAACAGAAACTAGAAAATGATTTTGAAAAGTTAAGTTGCAGTAGTTATTTATTTAATAAATAGTATTTTTGCGTTCCATTACAAAAATTATGAGCTTTTTAAAAGAAATATTACGTCGTAGAACATTCGGAATTATATCACATCCTGATGCAGGAAAAACAACTTTAACTGAAAAACTGTTACTTTTTGGTGGTGCTATTCAAGAAGCTGGGGCTGTTAAAAATAATAAAATTAAAAAAGGGGCCACGAGTGACTTCATGGAAATTGAACGTCAAAGAGGAATTTCGGTTTCAACTTCGGTATTAGCATTTATTTATAAGGACAAAAAAATAAATATTCTTGACACCCCAGGTCATAAGGATTTTGCAGAAGATACTTTTAGAACACTTACTGCTGTAGACAGTGTTATTGTTGTAATTGATGTTGCAAAAGGGGTTGAGGAACAAACAGAGAAATTAGTATCCGTTTGTAGAATGAGAAAGATTCCAATAATTGTTTTCATCAACAAATTAGACAGAGAAGGAAAAGACGCGTTTGATTTAATGGACGAAGTAGAACAAAAACTTGGCCTACAAGTTACCCCTTTAAGTTTTCCTATTGGAATGGGATATGATTTTCAAGGAATATATAATATTTGGGAAAAGAACATTAATTTGTTTAGCGGGGATAGTCGGAAGAATATTGAAGATACAATTGCTATTTCTGACATTATGAGTCCGGAATTGGAAAAATTGATAGGACAAAAACCTGCCACAAAACTAAGAGAAGAATTAGAATTAATAAATGAAGTTTATCCAAAATTTGATAGAAACGAGTACCTAAAAGGGAATTTACAACCCGTATTTTTTGGTTCCGCTTTAAATAATTTTGGCGTAAGAGAATTACTGGATTGTTTTATAGAAATTGCTCCATCGCCCAAACCAAAAGAATCCGATACTCGATTAGTTAATCCTGAAGAAGAAAAATTATCCGGTTTTGTGTTTAAAATTCATGCAAATATGGATCCTAAACATAGAGATCGTTTGGCTTTTATAAAAATTGTTTCTGGTACCTTTGAGCGCAACAAACCTTACCTGCATGTTCGATTGAATAAAAGTTTAAAATTCTCAAGTCCGAATGCTTTTTTTGCCGAAAAGAAAGAGATTATTGATATTTCCTATCCAGGCGATATTGTGGGACTTCATGATACCGGAAATTTTAAAATCGGGGATACTTTAACTGAAGGAGAAACAATGAGTTTTAAAGGAATTCCAAGTTTCTCTCCAGAACATTTCAGATACATTAACAACGCCGACCCATTAAAAGCAAAGCAATTGGAAAAAGGTGTAGACCAATTAATGGATGAAGGTGTAGCACAATTATTCACGTTAGAAATGAATAATAGAAAAATTATTGGAACAGTAGGTGCACTTCAATATGAAGTTATTCAATACCGTTTAGAACATGAATATGGGGCAAAATGTACTTATGAGAACTTTCCGGTTCACAAGGCTTGCTGGGTAAAACCCGAAAATAATAAAAGTGAAGAATTTAAAGAATTTAGTAGAGTGAAGCAAAAGTTTCTAGCTCATGATAAATATGGGCAATTAGTATTTTTAGCCGATTCTGATTTTACAATTCAAATGACACAAAGTAAATATCCGAATGTTAAATTGTTTTTTACCTCTGAATTTGAATAAAACTTTAGGCAGCAAAAATAATTTTCAAACGATAATGACATTTCATCATTTAATCTATTTATTTTACTTTAATTACACCAAACGGATTAAAGATGAAAACTAGTAATTAAGTAGACAATAAAAACATATCAATATATATAGTAAGTTTGCCCAAAGAATTGATTTTTTAACTTTTATCAAACAATTTAAAAAAATATGTACCTGAAGTATGTGAAATCTTTTTTTGATTTTATAGCAGCGTTTATTGGACTAATCATCGTAAGCCCTCTATTTATTGTTATTACCATACTCCTATTTATTTTAAATAATGGGAAACCTTTCTATTTTCAAAACAGACCTGGTTATAGAGAAAAAATCTTTAGGATTATAAAATTCAAAACGATGAATGATAAAAGAAATAAAGCAGGAGAACTTTTACCTGATTTTGAAAGAACAACATCCGTGGGGAAATTTATTCGTAAAACTTCAATAGATGAAATCCCTCAATTGATAAATGTTTTTCTAGGTGATATGAGTTTAGTTGGTCCCAGGCCTTTATTACCTGAATATTTGTCTTTATATAATGACAATCAGAAACGAAGACATCATGTTAAACCAGGAATAACGGGCTGGGCGCAAATAAATGGTAGAAATTCAATTCTTTGGACCAAAAAATTTGAACATGATGTTTGGTATGTTGATAATGTCAACTTGTTATTAGATTTAAAAATACTAGTAGTTACAATTAAAAAAGTGTTAATACCGCAAGGAATAAATGCTACAGAAAAATATACTATGGAAGAGTTTAATGGAAAAAATTAAAGAAGTTTAAGCACAAATATTGCAAATTAATAAATCCCATCTCTAGATATAGTTTTTCAATATATTTGCATATAATTTAGCAAAACCAGATACTAAACACATTATTGTAAAAATGGAAATAGACAAACAAAAAACGAATCGAGTTTATAAAAAGAAAATAAGAGGCATTGAAAGTTACTCTTCAGTAATATTTAAAATTATTGGTTTTACTCTCTTATTACTTGCATTATATTTTTATTTTGACACTGGAAACGGAAATACAATTAATAATATTTCAAAATTATTATCTAATAAGTCAAATCGTGTTCATGATGGTAGTAATTTAAATTTAAAATTTTCATGGGAGATATTTAACAAGCTTTTAGCTTGTTTTATTCCAGGTATCTTAGTGCTTTGTGCTTCCATTTTTTTTAATAAAAAGAATAAAACTATATTCTATTACCTAAGTGTTACAATAATTATCTTTTTGACCTTAGCTCACGCTACAATTTTTACAAAGAGTTGGTTGCCAAATTATATCTTTTCTTATCACAACTATTATGTGGTTACTGGCTTTATCCTTGTACCCATTGCGGTTTTTATTCTAAATTATTTAAGTTTAAAAAGAAGTGAAATTTTAACCTATACAACTATATACTTTTATGTACTTCTCTTTGAATTATTGATTATGAGATATAGTTATACATACACCTATGTTTTTTGTTGTATAATTATTTATTCTGTGATAGTATATCTAATTTCAAAAAAACAAGAGGACACTTATAATAATATAGTAAATACAATTTTTGCTTATGGTTTTTTAGCAATTTACATACTTCGTCAATTAGTTTTTAATTCAAATACTGCTGAATTTGAATTATTTTTCGGTATTAATCCTCTCTATTTTTTATTGTTTAATGGTATTAGTTTGTCTTTTCTATTTCAAGATAAAAAACCGATATATAAATTGTTTTATTGGATAAACTTGATATTATTTTTATATGTAAATGCTTTTATACTCAACAAATATTTTACAGTTACATACAATATTATACCAATAATTGGAGTTATTGTGATCAATAGTTTATCAATATATCTAAATAAAAAAGCATCCTTTTTACAAGGCAAAATTGTATCTGTAGAGATTTCAACTTTGTTGCTGGTATCACTTTTATTTACTTTACTATTTCAAGAATATAGTTTTGAAATTTTCTTTGGAACATTAGCCGTTTGTTTAATTTCTTATGCCAAAGCGGGTCATAATAGAATTTTATTATGGACCTCAGCATTTCTAACATTTTTGCTTATTTTAAAATTAATTTATCTAATCATTTCACTTACCTTGATAATTACCAAATTAAAAAGCATAAATGAATATTTTATTAGTTATGGATTTATAAATATTGGCATCATTTTATTAGTTATTTGGATGGTTAAAAACAGCTTGAAAACAACGAAGTTCAAAGTGTCAAACAAATGGTTAAACCGAGAAAAATTTTTAAATTTTCTGAACACCTTCAACTTTGTGAGTCTTTTTGTTTTTATAATATGGATAAGTTTTTCGATGCTTCTTTATTTTGTGGGAGATTTGTATTATTCGGTTAGAGTTTTTGCCATAGTAGCTTCGGGTTTGGTTTTATATTTTTCAAAATTCAAAAAAACTATTTATGAAAAAGAACGTGTTAAATTTCAGTATTTTACATTTTTCCTCTTCATTATTTTAACATATATTGGGTTTTATGAATTCCCATATACTTTCAAATATGATATTAACTATCAAGAAATAATAACAACTGAAAGCCTATTTCATTACGCTGAATTCCTTCTCGAAATAGCTTTAGGGTATAAAATCTTCACTTCATTCATAAATACAAAAACTGAAAAAAACTATTTTAAAGATTTAATTATTGTTTTAACATGCCTTTTTGGAATAATAACAATTTGCAAAGAATTTGACTTTAATACGGTATTATATAACACAATAAGCCAACATGCTTTTAAACAAAATGAGGTTTTAAGCATTTTAGATAATAATAAAATTATACCTTATTCCATTATTTTATTAATTTGTTTAATAATTATTTTGTTGATTGGATTGATTGAAAATAATAAATTTTTACGTTTATTTTCAATTTTTGTAGCCTTTTGTGTATTGCTAAAAGTATTCTATATCGAATACTTCATATTGACTAAAAATGATAAAATAACCATAATAATTATAACCGGAGTTGCCTTCCTTTTGATTTCATCTATATATGGCAAGATAAAACAGAGAAGAAGTAAGAGAAGTAATATTTAAGAAATACAGAAAAAAATCTCTATTCTAATTGGCAATTTTGATTCATAGCATGAATTAGTTCATTTTGAGATTTAATTTTTATCCTCTGATAAAATGCCCCTACATGACGATTATGATGAATATCGGAACCAACGAAGTCAATTAAATTATTAGCTAATAAATAATCTGCAACAGTAGAAACCGATTTACCATAATAACCCACAGTAGACAATAAATTCAATTGGAATAAACAGCCAAGTTCTTTTAATTTAAAATAGTCTTTTTTAGAATTGTGATAATACAAGTAACGCTCTGGATGGGCTAATAAAGGGATGTAACCCTTCATTTGTAACTGAAATAAAATATTTTTTAAATCTATAGTGGGATTTAAATAAGACATCTCTACCAACACGATAGAATCCTTTACTCCCAATAATTTTTCATTTTGAAAACGTTCTATAAAAGTTTCGTCCATCATATATTCTGAACTCACACGATGTAACATTTCAGCAAGATGTTTCGGCAATTGATTTTTTGTATTTAAATAAGTTTCTTTAATAAAATCAGCTGAATTGTCCCAAACATTAGCCATGGTATGAGGAGTTGCTATACATTTCTTTATGCCAAGCAAAGACATTTGTTCTAGCAATAATAATGTGTCTTGTAATGATTGTGAACCATCATCAATATTTGGCAAAATATGAGAGTGGATATCAATATATCCATCAGGTATTAGATCAACCAAATTAGGTTTCTTTTTAAATAGTGAAATCATTGTAAATTTAGTTTCAGATTTCAAAAATAGATTATTTTATTTACATATCTTATATTAGCAAATATTACGATGTAATTTTATCTAAAATTAGGTTTATAGTAGAAAAAAAGTAAACTCAATCTTAAATTTAAAAAATTCAATTCATTAAAAATAGTAAAAAAAGTCCATAAAATAGATGATTCTAAAATTTGGCTTTCCACCCTAATGATAAGTCGTGCAGGGTTCAAACCTAATAAGTAAATATTAAAATAAAATTATCTGATCAAGACCTAGCAAAGAATAACTAGGAAGAGTTAATGAATGAAACACAAAAAAAATATAATAACACATCATGAAAAGACACTAATTACTATTCAATTTTGTAAGGACTACTTCACCATCAATTAACAAATTTCAACTCTAATTGAAGAGACGTTAGTCATAAATATGAATAAACGAATTTAATAAAAAATAAATCATCATAACATAAAAAAATAGTAAGTATTCACGTATTTAAATTGGAAATATAAGATTAATTTTTACTTTTGCAACTCAAATAATTTAACCTAAAATTTATTTGAAAAACCCTAAACAATTCAAAAAATTGAAAATTACTAAAAATGAAAAAAATAATATGTTTCGCTTTCCTGTTACTTAATTTAATTTCATGTAGTACAAAAAAAGATATTTTATACTTTCAAGATATAAAAGACAAAAAACAAACGCAAGTAATTTATACTCAAAATAAAATTCAAGTTAATGATATTTTAACGATTATAGTTTCAGCCATAAACCCAGAGAGTGCATTGCCATATAATGCGAAGTTTTACAATGCTGGGACAATATCAAATTCTGAAAATACAATGAAATTAAATGGTTACTTGGTAAATACAGATGGTAATATCAGTTTTCCTATTTTGGGGAAAATACCAGTAGCCGGCAAAACAACTAGTGAATTGGAAGATTTAATAGAAAAAACACTAATAGACCAAGGACAATTAACCAACCCTACCGTAAATGTTAGAGTAAATAATGCAAAAATAACGATACTTGGTGATATAGGAAACCCAGGTACTTATCCTTATTTTGAGCAAAACCTAACATTACTTCAAGCGATAGGCTATGCGGGTGATTTAAGTATTTCTGGCAAAAGAAATGATATTTTAATTATTAGAGAACAAGATGGAAAAAGAACTTACGGTCATATAGATATGAGAAAAACGGATTGGTTTGATAGTGAATATTATTATATCAAACAAAACGATATAATCTATGTAAATCCTAATGGCCCAAAAATAAAATCTGCTGGTTATATTACAAATATACAAGGACTACTTGCATTATTTTTTACTGGTTTAACCCTTACATTGTTGTTAAAAAAATAAATTATGGAAAGTAACCTTTCTCAAGAAAATAAAACCGGATTTGATATTCGTTTAGAAATCAACAAATATTTACCTTTTTGGTTTTGGTTTGTTGGATTTACGGCCGCATCTTTCTTCATAGCAAATTTTTATTTAAGATATTCTCCTCCTGTTTATCAAAATTCGGCAAAAATTAAAATTTTAGACAATTCCAATTCCCCCTTTAAATTGTCTACCGAGGGTATTTTTCTTGTAGGTAAAAATAAAGCCAAACTTGGAAACGATTTACAAATCATAAAATCAGATAGAATATTAAAGACAGTAGCCAGAGAGTTAAATTTAACAACTGCTTATTATTTACCAGGAAGAATTTTAAATTCAGAACAGTGGAAGATCTGCCCAGTAAAAATTGAATGGCTAAGCCCTGATAAAATTTTTGACGAAAAATCTATAAGTCTTAATTTGACTATTACAAAAAAAGGGTTTAAAATTGAGGAGTTGGGGAATAAAGAATTGATTTTTGATAAAAAATACGTGATCAATAATACGTCTTTTAAAATAAGATCAAAAAGCAGACAATTATCTGCTATTTTTAACAAAAAATATATTATTCAAAAATCATCCTTAAGCAGTGTAGTTAGTCAATTAAACAATAATATAAATGCCGGAGTATTTTCTGAAGATAGTGATGATGTGGTGAAGCTTTCAATAAGAGGATTATCACAAGAAAAATCAAAAGACATTATAAATTGTTTGATAAAAGTATTTGACGAAGATGGCATAAAAGACCGTCAGTTAGCTTACAAAAACACGATAGAATTTGTAAATAATAGGTTTCAATACCTAGTCAATGAATTAGATTCAATAGAAAATTATAAAGTAACTTATAAGAAAAAAAATGAAATAACAACACTTGATGTAGTAGCAGGA
>Ga0209499_1001445_pt1 | contig 16484 bp, 29 predicted proteins | sample C_130208_EF_Meta_FD_187306 | JGI IMG/M metagenome (GOLD analysis project Ga0209499, IMG submission 187306) | Freshwater microbial communities from Lake Croche, Canada to study carbon cycling - C_130208_EF_MetaG (SPAdes) (version 2) | ecosystem: Environmental > Aquatic > Freshwater > Lake...
CAGGTAGCCAGTATGCGTTGGTCAATCTGAAATCAACTGCATGACCTAGAACAGAATCAAAGCGAGTGGTTTGAGTTGCAAATTCTGCATCCCACTTCATCTTTGCTGTGTAGAGAAAAGATAAATCTTGTTTTGTAACTTCAAGAACTATCGCCATTGTCTTGCCTCTCGCCTTTGTGAAGGATCCTTGTTCCTTCTCTTGGTATAAATGCTACACCCGACAAGTCAAATTGATTGCCATTGAAAACTCTTCTGCGTGTCGTTCCCCACAAAGCCGAAAAGACCCCCGACAGCCGAAGCCGATGGGGGTCTTTTCTATTTTGCTGACGAGCTAGGGCGAGGGTTAGCTCAAGCCAGCAAAAGCGCGTTGGATGCCTTCTGAGAGGCTTATCTTGGGAGTGTAGAAGGTATTCATCAAGGTGGGGTCTCCGACCCTGTAATCGACTCCAGAAGGCTCTGCTGGCAGGTTCTGGAAGCGTGGCTCATAGCCAGCAACCTTTGCCACCATGCGAGCCAAATCATTGAATGAGGTGGCAATTCCTGTGCTGAGATTGGCAGTTTCAATGCCAACAGCACATCCTGCTTCGGCTGCTGCCACGACATCATCGATGTGGATGAAGTCTCGGCATTGCTCGCCGGTTCCCCAAATTTCAAATGGATCAGACTTTGCCAAGCCACGAGCGATGAAGGATGGGAATGGATAGTCCAACGCCTGATCTGTTCCATAACCTGAGAATGGTCGGAAGACATGAACGCTCAATCCTGCTTGCCTTGCATGACTTGCCAACATCTCGCCAGTCAACTTCGCCCAACCATAGGTCATGTCAGGAGTTTGGATCTGGTCAAGATTGATGTCTGATTCAGTTAGAACCTTGGCAACATCGTGAGTTTGAAGAGCTGTTGGATAAGCAGCTGAAGATGAGAAGTAAGTGATGCACCCTGGCTTTGTGCGCATTGCCCAACCAAACATTTCAGCATCAATGGACAAGTCCACAGCCAGCGCCAGTGGAGATCCTTCAATCATCTTTCGACCACCAACCACAGCAGCCAAATGAATCACCTTGTCAAAATGTGTTTTGTCTTTTCGAAAGAAGTCGCGAGCATCCATTGGAAAAGTGTTAGCAATATCAATTCCAACAACATCGTGACCTTGATCTTCAAAATATCTGTGAAATGCTCGACCTACGAAACCAGCATCGCCAGTGATAAGAATCTTCATCGTTGCAACACCTTCAAGAGTTTTGCATAAGCATCGCTGGCTAAATAGTCATCAAGTGCCTTCTTGTCAGCTGAATAAATTTCTTCAGCATTGACATCTCGATAGCCTTCATCCCATTCGGCTTTGCCAGCAATAGGGTGCAAATGTTCAAGGACAACCTCTGGGATATACCGGAGAGCATTCAAGTCTTTGCCGAGTGTCATCCAGAAGTTGTCCAAATATAAGTGAATCATGTCGGGAGGAACCATTCCACCCAGAGCGTTGACAATATCGCCAGACATTGCCACAGCAGTTGCAAGGTTCTCGCCTTGAAGCAAGTCATCGCCATAAACCAAGCCAGTGCCTAGTTCATCGAGTGCATTGATCAAATGCACATCCCAGTTCTTTGTGCGAGGTCTGTGATCATCGCCAAGGAAAGCAAAATGTCGGTATTTGTGAGCATAGTGTCGAGCTGCAAAGTTCAATGGCTTAGCCATTCCCTTGCCACGCTTTTCAACCATCAGCACATCGCAACCGAGTTGCAAGTAAGCATCCATCTGAGGTTCATCGTCATCGACAATGACAATCAAATCAGATTCGGTCTCAGTATCATCAAAAGCCTGAATCAAGTCAGCAATGTTCTGTGGTCGATTTCGGCTTGGAACTAGAACAACAAGATTCCTCATTTGATCTCTCCTGCGATTGCCAAATAAGCAGCTCCATCGATGAAGCTGTCATCAAGTGGATTGTAAGCAAGACGAGCCAATTTCAATCCTGCCATGCAAAGAGCGACCTGATAAGGCTCAATCTCTTGATGCAAAATCACTGACCAAATCTTTGCAATGCGTGTGTGGTTTTCCAATGGATCACCATTTTGCTCATTGCGATCACCCATTGTCAGTTCAATGGCTGTTTGAAGTATTTCCTCGCGCTTCATGCAATTTCTCCATCTCTTCAACTGGCTTTAGTTGAGATGGGTGCAATTGGTAGTTCCTGACTTCTCTGCCAGGATCCCCAGTCATAATCGGTGACATCCCCTCAAAAATGCCAACCTCGCACCAACCCCTGAAAGCAACTTTTGGTGTATCGGAATCAACTTCATCAACTGAGAGCCAGAAGATGTAATCTGCTTTCCGCTTGATGGAAGCATACTGTGAAACTGAGACACAGCGACCCCATTGCTCCCAATATCTTTCACTCCATGTCTTGACCTCGATGCGCCCAACATTGGTGAAAATGTCAGCTTCTTTGTCTTTGCTTGGGTCTGAGAAGGATGCCACTGGCTCAAATCCGTTATCTCGAAGCCAAATGAAAGCGGCAAATTCGCCGAGATGACCAACGAGGTGGCTGTTCTCTGTGTTCCTGTAATGTCCAGGATTGTGGCGATAGCGCTCGAAGGTCTTCTCGGCGAGAAGCCATGCTGCTTGCTTAGATTCAGGGTTGAGGGTCAAACCCTGAATGTTCAATTCTTATCCCTTTGATTTTGTCATTGTCAGGTCATGCTTTGGGTTAGCCCAAGCGACAATGACTGGAACAATGGAAAGCCAGATTGTGTTTGCTGCTTGCTTCCAATCATGACTTGTGAAATCAATGGGAGATTTGCCAATGATGACAACTGCTGTCATCGCATTTCCGACAAACCACTTTGCCCACATTTCAAGAACTTTGTTGTTGAATTTCATGGCTTTCCTTTCATAGATGCAACGAGCGTTGCCACTTCTGATGATGAGATGTTGACTTCAATATGCATCCAGTCAGGCTTTGCGTTCTTGTAAGTGCCACCTGATCGGAGTCCGTACTTCTTGCAAATGTCTAAGATTGCCGATTGCTGTTCTGGCGTAAGGTTTCCACTCTTGGAGCCTTGCGGATGACGAGCAGGGAAGATGTCAACTGCTGTGCCAGATGCGTGATTGGAGAGAGTTCCATCGCCTCCCCTTACATCGCGGAAGGCGTATCCCTGAACTTCGCCTGGTTCTAACTTCTCAACCTTGGCATTCCATTCCTTACAAGCTGCAATCAGTAATGGAGCAACTGCCGAGGCGCATCGAAGTTTGACTGGCTTTGTCCCATTGATGACTGTGAAAATCTTGATGTCAATGTCGGCAGGATTGGCAGAGGCTGTCCAACCATTTGACGATTTCAGGCTCATTTGGCTCTCGTTCTTGGTTTGGATTCTGCCCTTGCCTTCATCACTTCAACATCAATCTTGATTGCCAATTGATTCTCAATCAACTGATCAACTTTATTGATAAGTCCAGTTTGTCCGTCATTGAATAAAGCATACTCAATCCTTGCCAATTTATCTTCAATTGATTCGGTGTGTTTTTTGATTGTATGTTTGGCAATCAAACTTATTCCACCAAGCAAGGCCACTCCAACGAAAAAATAGGAATAGACAATCGTTGCAATATCTGAACTCATTTGCTGATGATCAACACATTCATGAGTGAGGTTCCTGTTGAAGTAATTCCATAAACGGCGTTTTCGTGATTTTGCAAGATAGTTTTGTCACCACTGTCCATGCGATAACCAGTTGATGAAGTCACATTTGAATCGCCAAGAAAAATGGTTCCTGAAGATGAATGAAAATGAATTTCTTCAGCTGCATAGTCTGCTGCAACCAACAAGGTTGGCGAAGTTGTGACTGTTATTTGAGCAGATGAAATTGCCATGTGGATCTCCTATGAGTTTGAGAAATTAGGAAGCAGGGGTTGGTACTTGTGTTTCTATAACTTCATCAGGTGTTTTCTTGTATGTAATCTCGCCAGTCTCTACATTCACAATCATCTCTATCATGCTAATACTCCATAAAGAGAGACGGTTCCAGCCATGCCAGTAGAACCAGCTGTTAGAGTAACCGTTGAGATTGAAGCAGAAGCGATGTAATTGCCAATTAGGTTAGTTCCCCTGTAAGAGTAAGTTCCATCATAAACACCAAGTGCACCAGTGATTGTTTTGATTCCAGTTGTATCAGTATTGCTAATAATCAAGAACACATTCACAAGATCACTTCCGCTTGCCGGAAAACCTATTGAAGTTGCGGCAACTGCGGATGTGACATTGTATTTATCTGAGGCTCCATAATTGGCATATTCATAAGAGTAATCATATTTTGAGCCTGAATCAGAATTCAAACGAACATACCAACTTCCGTTGCTGGTACATCCAAGATTTGCACCTCGTAGCATCAACTTCTTATATCCTGAGATAGAAGTAAAAGAGACAGACGATCCGCTTGCCGAAACGGATGAAATCAGTTGCCAGTTATCAGAAGGATTGGCGGCACTAGCTGCTGGAATTGTTGAAGCACCCATAATCTAACCCCTTACGCTAACGCAACGCCGGAAACATGGAATGAAACTGTTGTGGCAGATGCGCCACCGGTGATTGTATTTGTTGCAACCAATGGCTGCTTGAGATCAATAAAAACTGTTGAGTTGGCTGAAATTGCAGTTGTCGCTGCAATAGAGACTTGGTTGGTTGATTGACCCATTGCAAGGGTAAATGTTCCAGCAGATGCAGCAGTATTTGCAACGGCAATGTTTGTCACAATCCAAGTTGTTGATGCTGGAACTGTTGCCAAAACCGTTGTCGTTGTTGTAGTTGCTGCGCCCCTGAAAAAGGCCGTTGGTGTGGTTGCCATATTTGCTCCTTAGATTGCCTGCATGATTGTAAGAATTGCAATGTCATCGCCCCAGCGCATTCCAGTTGTTGCAGCAGTGTCAGGAAGAAGATTCTGAGGAATGTTGCCGACTGTTCCATCACCGACTGCAAGTTTGGTGTATGTGTTAGCAGCTGAGCCAACAAAGATGTCACCCTTGGCAGTTGGCGCAATAAGATTGAGAGTGCCGCCAAGATCATTCAAAGATGCGGCATTGAGAGCGTTACCGTTGACAAATACGGTTCCGCTTGTGCCAGGTGCTGGAAAGCCAACTGTCATTTTCTACTCCTTAGAATGTGCCAGGGGATAAGTCGAGCGAAATTCTCCATGAATTTGGCGTTATGTCTTGATTCCATGACTCAATGAGGCAAGTATAAGACAAAGTGCGCCCATCCACTGTCGTTCTAGCAACAGTGGCTTTGTCACCCAAATCAGTTTGCAGAACATTTGTCCACAATGAACTGAGTCCAAGTGCATCAAATTCAATGCGATCCACGCGAGTTGAAGGATAGGCAGTGCGGCTGGCGTAATATCCCGCCATTGTCGCTGCAACGCCATTGTCAAGCAATGGCGCGTTGACATTGCGAGTGTATGTGCCAAATCGCCCTTGCGAATTTGCAACATCGGCAGTTTGTGTCAGGCCAGTTGTCTGAGTCAACACACATTGATTGATCAGGAAGTATGCCCCTGGAGTTGTGTGGATGTCATCGTATTCAATAGTGCTAGCGGCGCGAGTATCAGAGAGAGTGAAGCGATTGGTTGTTGTTTGCAAATTCTCGTAAGGAATAAGAACGGCATTGCCTTGGCGGTCAACATGAAATCTTCCAAACTCACATCGTGCTGCTTCTTCGCAAAGAGCAAGGGCAGTTGCTCCAAAGGTTGTTGGCTGCATTTGGCGAGTGCCAGTCAATGAACGAGATGCAGTTGAGAAAGCAACATTGTCCAAAATTCTGCCAATGCGAGTGGCAGTGGTATCGCCTGAATAATTGCTTGGAATCGCTGCCAATTGACGAGCACCAAGGATGGCAAGGGAATCAGTGCAAACAAAGGTCACAATTGGATCAAGTGAGTTGTCAACATCGATGTGCTCGATGAAGCCAAGATATTGCACATAGGTTGTGGCCGAATAAGTAGCTGAGACTCGAACTGCCATTCCTCGCATTAGGGTTGAGTAACCGAACCACTGATAAGTTGAAGAGGTATTGTCAGGATCATAATTGCCTGAACGATTGTCAAGAACAAGGGTCAATTGCCCTGGCTGATTATTCTGATCCTCACGAGTGCGCCCACGCCGAATTGAAATTGCTCGAATGTCGGTTGAGGCAACGGCTTGCCAGTTGGTTCCGCTAGGCGTTCCCATGACATCAGAGCCGCCAAGCAAGGAATAACCAAGTGTAAAATAACTGCGCCAGCCATAGTCAAATTCGACCGTTATGGTCGGAGCATTTGTACCGTCAAGAAGTGCCATTGATTAGACTCCCAAGATTGCAGGGTCGAGTCCTCTTCGGCGCATCAGTTGAGCAATGCCATCGCGAATGGTAATTGCCAAATCCTTCTCTTGAATGACCGAGCCAGCAACATGAATTGTGACATTCATGCCCCCGCCCATGCCACCCATCTTGCTCAAAGGAACAACGGCTTCGGCTCCGGCTTCGCCAATCATTGCAATCGTTGGGCGATTGACAATTCCACCGTCAGCAAGTTTTGGAATCTTTGGAATATCCACGCCAAGATTGATATTTGTGCCAGGAATGTGAACTTTGATTGAATCAAGAGCTGCAATGGCAGTGTTTGCCATGTCAATGATGCCATTGATAACTGAGCGAATCGTTCCGGCAATTCCAGAAAACACCGAGATGATTACTGAAGCAACACCTTTTGCAACACTTTCAAAAGTTGTAAAAATAGCAATGGCATCTTTGACGGCAACAATGATCACGCTCAATGACTTAGAAATTACATTCAAGGCTATGTTCAAAGCGCCATCAAATAATGGAACAAGATAGGTTGAAGTAAATGCCCACAAATCTTTGATGACCGGAAGCAGGTTTTCAATCAAGAATTTTCCAACAAGTTCAAAAAGAATTTTGACCTTTTCAAATACTGGAGCAAATGAAGTCATGACATTTGAAAGAGCAGTTGTCATGTTTGAATTTTCTGAAAAACCTTTTGATACTGCCGTGATGTTTTCAAATACTTTGCCAATGATTTCAACGATTGGCTTGAGGATTGATCCAAGTGCTTCAAATGCTGGCTTGAGCGCCTGAGCAATAACTGGCACAACCTCAGAAAAACCCTTTGTGATTGCAGTGATGGCAGGATATAGATATTGCCCCAATTGAACTTGCATTCCTTCAACGGCTGCATGAAGTTCACGATGAGCCATGATGTTCTTTTGAATAGCATCAAGATTATCCTGACCTAGAACAAGGCCAAACTTTTGCGCTTCTTCTTTGAACTTGGCAATGCCATCTGCACCCTTATTGAGCAAGGGAGCAAGTTCCATTCCTGAGCGACCAAAGATTTGCATGATGGCGTTTGTCTTTTCAACACCGTTTTGCATCCCGCCAAGTTTTCCAGCAACTTCAGTGAAGATGTCACTAGCTGATTTCATGTGACCGTTCATGTCTTTGACTGAAATGCCTATGGCTTCAAACTTCTTTTCGCCAGCAGTTGAGGAAGCAGCTTTAGACATCTTGCCAAGCCCCATAGCCAAAGTCTCAGCAGATACGCCAGACTCTTCAGCTGCAAATCGAAGTTTCGACATTTCCTCAGCAGTATCGCCTGTGTAACGCTGAAGAAGTTTGACCTCTTTGCCTACGCTTTGATAAGCGGCAATAGATTCCTTGCCAAAGTTCAAAACCTTTTCGCCTAAAGCCTGAACGCCTTGTTCAAGGCCAATGCCTGCTGCAATGTCTTTGATCTTGCTGAAATGACCGCTTGCAGTATTGGCTGCGTTGCCTACATCTTGCAAGGATTTGGTGGCTGAAACATCTTTGCCGTAAAGGCTAAATGTCAACGAAGTATCGTTTGCCATTGCATCCTCCTAATCGCTAGATGAACGAGATTCAAGTGCAACTCGAATCAAGTCATTGATTACTTCAACTTCAATATCCCAAACATTCAACGGAGTGATGCCAGGATAAGTATGGCAGAGAAGTGCTAGATGTTCCCTGATTCTTCTGTGAGTGCCGCCCCTGAGACGGCCTGAGAGTTTTTTGAATCGGAATCCTCTGGCTTGATTTCATCAATTCCATATTCATCAAGAATATCGGCAATTGAAACAATTTCGCCAGCACGAACCATGCAAATCCAAGCCAAGGCATAGAGTGCCTTCACCTTTGAATAACCAGGTCGTTCCTTGCCTTCTTCAACTGAAAGAGCGCCAAGCAGTGTCAAACCATCAAGGCCAAAGTGATTTTCAACTTCAATGATTTCTCGCCCTGTTGGAGCTGATGATCCATTTTCTTTGGGTAATGGATAGGATTTGTCGCGGATGATCAGTGGCATTTGTTTCCCCTTGTTTGTTATGGATTGAGAAGCCCTGAATCTTTCAGAGCATCATCGAGTGCTTGTGTGACTTCGCTTGCAAATTTCATTTTGTGTGGAAGAACAGTCACACCCAAGAATGGATGTGGTTGTTGAGCAACCCAGTTCTCACGATTTCCAAAAACTGGATGTCTCCATGCTCGCTTCCTGCGCCCTTCCATATAGTAAGGAATGGTGCGAGGTCTCCCTGATGCCGACATGAACTTTGATGTGGAAACTCTAATCTTGAGAATTGCGCCTTTTTTGGTTGGATTGACATCTGCAATTGTTGCGTTGGCAAGTGAAGCACGCAGCCCTAGATTTTCGCCTTTTTTCTTTCGAGAGGCTTCAGCATCTCCACCTTTGGCGGGGATAACTAGGGCTGCACGCTTTACTTCTTGCACAACTGGTTCAGCTGCGGTTTTCAATCGTTTTTTGATTGACTTTTTGAACTCAGGATCAACCTGAGATATTTCCCTGACTCGCTTTGCAAAGTCAGTTGGATCAATGTCAATCATCAATTCTCCTTAGAGCGTTGGATCCGATGTCTGATAAGCAATTGTCAATGGTTGGTTTGTTCCATCATCATACACATCAAATGTCATTGCCAAGTCAATAACGCCTGGGCCTGGAACATTTGGAGTGTCTGCATTGAACTTGGCAACTGGAATTGTAATTGTCAACTTCTCTGATTGACTAAGAGCAATAACTGCTCCAGTAAATGTCAACACAAGAGCAGCATTGGAATCAGCATAAAACTTTGAGAACAAAGTTGTGTCAGTAAATTCAGCAGTCAACTTGCCTGAAATCTTGCGGAATCCATTGATGACCTGTTCAGCCTTAGCACCCGATGCTCCAAGGTTGTAACGATCTTGCTTGAGATTGTTGTCAACTGTAAGCGTGAAATCCTTCACATTTGCAATTGAAGAACCATCAAGAGTGATTGCGCCTTGAGCAAAGTGGAACAAGTTTGTTGCTGCGGTATAAGAGGCAGTCGCAAGAGAAGTTCCTGTTGTCAATGAAGCTGCATCAAGAGTGAATTTGCCCGTAGCAATTCCACCGGTTGCAACTGCTAATTCAAAAGATTGAATCTTTGCGCCTGAAACTGTCTTTGGAGTAACTGTTCCACCGTATTGAGGAACGCCAACCTGAGCAGTCAATGAACGACCATAAACATCGCCAAGGGTGAAGGAATATGAATAGACACCAGTTGTTGTTGTTACTGCCGAAGGAGCACTACCCATTGCGTGAGATAGCAATAATCCCAAGCCCTTTGTTGGCAAGTCGAGAGTCAAATCCCCACCTGCATCAAATGTTGTTACAACGCGGCGCTGAGAGCGAGGAAGTTGCCCGCCTGCGCGAAGCCCCATTCCAACTGCGGTTTTCTTGTTGTAAGCAATGTTTTCAGATGTGAACTCATAAAAACGAGTCACTGTCACTGAAGTGTTGAATGTTGTTTCGGCTGCAATCCCTAATTGCGAACCAATACCGGAACCAATTGCCATGTGTGTATCTCCTAGTTACTGGCAGCAGGGATTGAATCTGCTGGTGAGGTTGGTGTAAGTGAGGCTGCGGCTTTGTCAGCTGCAACCCAGTTGATTGTTTGTTCCAAGAGAGATGCTGCTGCCTCATCTGAGACTTCCACACTCTCACCAGCTTTGACAAATAAATTGCCAAGAGCTGGAATGATTAGATCGCCAAGCGGCGAGATGTTTTTGATTTTTGGCATAATTGCTCCCTAGATTTTTGCCTTGTAGGTAATTGTAAAAGTTATTCCGACACCTGCGCCTTGAGTAGATTGACGATAAAACATAGATGATGAGTCGAGTCCGGAATACATGACAACCCCACCAAAACTGACATCGGCACGAATAACATTTTCAACATATCCAAGCAGTTGAAATGCACGAGCGCGGCAAGTGGTCAGATTTGTTGATCCATTTGCCGACCATAGGAAGCAGGAAAGTGAGCCATCTTCAAATTTGGAGATTGCACCGAGTTGCTTATATTCCTGACGAATTGAGCCAGCGACAACTTCATCGCCTTCCATGTTGCCATCATGTCCAACTGCAATGGCATCTCCTGGATAAGAATAATCAATCTCGATGCCATCAAATATCCGAACTCCTGAAAGTGAGCCATAACTTCCAAGAGCTGAAATCAGGGCAGTGGTAAAGGATGGAAGTGCGGAAGTTGCCATCGTTTATGCCATGCCTGGGAATGAGGTTGGATCAAGTAATTCCATCGCTCTGCGTGGCAATGAATATGTCGGAGTTGAATAAAGTTCATCGCCTGACAATTGACGACCCATGACATTCATAGCGCCGCGTTGAGTTGTCCATAAGTGACGAATGATTTCAAGAACACCTTGCTTGGCACTCATTGGGGGATTGACATAGCCTGCAACATAAGTGATCTTGATGTTGTTGAAGCCGCCAGTCCAGTAGCCATAAGAGTTTGTCGCATAAAGTGTTCCTGAGCCGATGCGATAAAGCCTCTGGCCTGTATAGTCCAAGTTGTAGGCAGTCGATGAAACCAAAGAATCATTCTCATATACTGAAGAAATAGAAATTGCCTTGGGATTGCGGATGCGGATGAACTCAGTGCCGCCATCATAGAGTTCATCAGTAAATGTTCTACGGCCTAGAACCTGTCCGACATAACCTTCAGCCAAATCTGAACCTGCATCAATGAATCGGCGCAGCTCTTCATCGTCAGTTGTTGAAGTGCTAGGAATGTTCAAATGCGCTTTGACTTCAGCTAGTCCGACAATTCCAAGTTCGGTGAAATCACGAACAATAAATTCATCAGAATAGGCGCTGGCGTTTGTGCCAGTTGCAACCCATCTGATTGCATGACGACCAACTTGAGTCGGCGAGAAGTCAACATTGTAAAGTCCGGTGCTCGGATTGGTTACTGATCCAGTTGTTGTTGTTCCATCTGGCTGATAAATCGTGCAAGTTACTGCCGAAGCATTGGCATTTGCGCCAGTGGAATCGGTAATTGTAATTCCTAACGGAACAACATCTCCCAAATCGTATGTCATCGATCTCTCCTTGTGATTGTAGAAGTCGTGCGCTCGCGATTAGCAATTCCAGCAGATGCGCGGATTCTGTTGAGAATTGATACACCTATTCTTGGAGTTGTTGTTGAGGACATTGTAGCCCCAATTCGAACTCTTTGATTGATTGTTCCTGTGATACGCGGGCGATCGTAGATTGTTCCCCCGCCAATATAGGCAGAGCCAAAAGCAACAAGTTCAAATGCACCCGATGCTGATGTGGCAAAGGAAATAAAGTCACTTGCAATTCCATTGATAGAAATTGCACCTGCACCGGTTGTTGCAAGTTTGAGAGCGCCACTACCGGTTGCAACAAGGCCAATCGAACCTGAAAGAGCAAGAGATGCAACAGTTCCTGAGCCAGTTCCAACAATGCTGATTGAGCCTGCGCCAGTTGTTGATTGACTTGAAGTTGCAGTTGCAGTTCCGACTAGACTGATTGAACCTGAGCCAGTAAGGGATGCAAGAGTTCCTGTGGCCGTGCCAACAAGAGTGATGAAGCCTTGAGCAGCATCAACGAAAACAAGTGAATCTGTGCCTGATGCAACAACTTCGATTGTTCCTGCGCCAGTTGTTGAAAATTTGAGTGAATCTGTTGCACTTGCAACAAGGCTGATCGAACCTGAGCCAGTTGCAGGGAAAGTCAAAGAATCGCTTGAAGTTCCAACAATGCTGATTGAGCCTGAGCCAGTTGTTGAAAATTTGAGTGAATCTGTTGCACTTGCAACAAGGCTGATTGAACCTGATGCGCTAACTGCATATGAAAGAGAAGCTGAGCCAGTGCCATCAATTGAGATTGATCCTGAAGCAGTCTGACCGCCAGCGTTGTAAGCAACGCCAACGGCATTGTAAACAATATTCTCGTTATACAACGCCATTGATTACTCCGATGCTATTGGTGAGGAAACATCCAAATCTTGTGCTGTTGGGTAAATAGGTGAAATAAATGTGTCTGTGGCTTCATCATACATATCGCCTATAGCTGCGTACTTGCCACGGATATTGCCGTTGTATGAAGTGCGCTTGCAGCGTTGCCCTCTGAAGTTGCCATACCATTCCTCAGGCGATAGTCCTTCAATAAGTTCTGTTTCATCAATGCCTGTAATTACTTCAGTGACAATGTTGTTATATAAAAAAGCGTAGTGTGCCATTATGAAAAACTCACCGTTCCTGTTCCAGCGGTAAATGAATAATAAGTGCTACTTCCGTTGGTTCCGGATGTGTAAGTAAGTCCACTGCCAATAGTGATCACAGTTGAACCAGTTATCAAACTCAAAATTACAATTCCAGAACCTCCTGCTTTTCCATTGCCGCTGCCACCTCGACCACCGCCGCCGCCGCCACCAGTGTTTGCTGTTCCTGCTGTTGCACTATCTGAAAAATCAATGCCACCCTGTCCACCGCCGCCTGCACCGCCTGCACCTCTTGTTGAGTTTCCAGCACCACCACCACCGCCTGCGTAAGTGATTGATGTACCAGTCAAAGTATTGGCTAAACCGTCTCCACCTGCTCCACCTGTGCTCGCATTTACTCCATCAGCTCCTACAGCACTAGCACCGCCGCCGCCGCCCATACCATAGCCAGTTGCAAAACCTTTTCCGCCTGCAAATCCCTGTCCAGATGTTCCTGCTCCGCCATTACCATTTGGACCACCGCCGCCACCGCTTCCTCCGGTGCTTGCTGCGGTTGTGCTGTTTGATGCAGCACCCCCACCGATACTGTTTGAAATGACAGTAAATTGGCTATTACTTCCGTTGGTTCCATTTCCAGAACTTGAACCAGCACCACCTGCTCCAACAGTTACAGTGTAATTCTGATTAGGTACTGCATCGGCTGTTCCCGATTGGAAACCTCCAGCACCGCCACCGCCACCAAAACCGTAAGCACCGCCACCGCCGCCTGCAACGACTAGATAACTAATGGTTGGATTTTTTTTGCGGCTTGGAACTGTTAGTAATCCTGTGCCTTGTCCCATCCAGTCTGAAACCTGACTAGATGAAACAACCCTGCGTAATGGATTACTCATTATGAAATTCGATTCACATAACCTGAAACAGTTACGACATTTGTAGTACCAGCATAAGCAGCGATTGTGGAAGCAGTTGGTGAGCCGCCACCTGAACCTGTCAAAATAAGTCCAGGCACAACCAAAGTAAGTCCAGATGTTGCTGGGATTGATAATTTGATTTCATTATCTACGGCAGTCACTCCACCCCATTGGATAGTCAAGACAACCGCAGATGAAGATGAGTTGTAAGCATAGAGCCAGACTTCATCAATAACAGAGGATGATGTTCCTGTTGCGTGGATAGTTGTACCAGCACTGCCTGAAGTAGTGGCTGCAATTTTGATTGCTTTGCCTTGCGTACTACCTGAAAGAAGTACCTTTGTGAAAGTTGCCATTGTTTTCCCCTATCCGAAAATTTGTGAAGCAATAATTGTCTGATCTGATTCGCTTGCATAAGCAGCAAGGCGATCCTTCACTGTGGCGAAAGTACCTTTTGGCAAAGTTCCCAATTCAGTTTCAATTGCCACAACCGCATCATTGATGTTGTCATGTTGAGCTGCGTGAGGAACTGTTGCCGAATCAAGGGTGTCAGTAGCCGTTGGATTCGTAAATGAATCAAGCGTGCTTGGATAATTAGTTGCCATTGGCTACTCCTTGAAATTAGGAAGCTGAAACTGAAAGTGAACCGGCGGCGATTGTTACAACGCCAGCTGATGCACCAGTTGTAATCGATGGTGAAAGTGCGCCGCCGATGTAGTAAGTGCCAGCAGTAGCAGCTGACCACACGCCAAAATAAGAAGCAGTAGTCGATGCTGGAAGGTTGATTGAAAGTGCATTTGATTGAGTCACTGAACCTGATGATGCCGCATTCCAAGTAACTGCAACGCGAGCATAAGTGCCGCCAGTTACTTCTGATGCGCCAGTTGTTGATGGATCAGCAGTGTGCAATGAGACATAACCCCAACCTGTTGTTGACAGGGCTTGGTTGGCCTCAGTTGTCGAGATTCTTGCCATTATTGCTCCTTATTTTTTAGGGGATGAGGCTGACTTGCCAGGGGTACGAGCCAGCCTCATCCTTGACTTTGTTGAATTGCATGATCGCGCATCGGTGTGTGATGGCGTTCATCCAACCAAAATTGTTTGTGATGAGGAAGAATTGCCCCAGTGTGTGCATGGATTTTGTAACCAATAGATTGTAGCCGTTTTGAAAAAAGCAAATCTTCGCCGAAGTAAGTTCCATTGATAGCGCCCTCAACAAACCAAGCCCAATCCTTGCCCTGATTTGGCGTTGTCTGTTTTTGCATCTCTAGCAAAACACTGCGATGGATAAGAAGGCAACCTGTACCGACTGCATCAACTTCAATGACTTCATCGAGAGGATAAGCATCGATTGCTTCCAAACCCTTTTCAGCATCCATTTTGTAAATTGTTGGAACTGGGCGAAGCGCATCTTCATTGTCAAAGAATGCGGCAAAGACTAGGCCGGAAACAATTGGTCGTTCTTTATCGTGAGCTGCATCAACTAACTTCTTGAAAACTTCAAGAGATAGGCGCTCATCAGAGTCAATCATCAAAAGCCAAGCGGCCTCTGTTGTTTCCAAAAATGTTTTGATGACAATGTTGCGTGAACGAGTAGTCAGTCCAATGTTGCCGACTTGAACGAGATTGTGAAAACGCTGACTTGGATCAATGGCGATGTGAATCAAGTCCTGAGCCAGCAAAGAATTGATTGTGCCGTTGTTGACCATACCGATGCAGATTTTGTCTTTGACTCTCATCGTGTCTCCATGTCTGGAGCAATAGCAGTTGTTTCAATTGTTCCTGACTCAAGCTCTTGAATGAGCGAATCAAGATGTTCTATTCCCTTGTTCTGCACTATCTCGCGAGCAGACTTGAGACCTTCAAGAAATATCGACTTCATAAAATCCCCCTGTGGATTGGTGTTGCGCCCTGGCGCTGACCCTACCCGAAGGAAGAGCCAGCGCCAAGGTTAGTGGCTATTAGTAGCCAGAAGGTGCAACAGTACCTGTGCCAGAGATTGCTGACACTGCCTTGTTGAAGCGGTGTGCAAGAGCTGCGTATCCATAAACCTGGAAGCGAACTGTGAGGTTGCTTGATAGGACATCTGGAAGAACGCGAGTCTTCACGCCTGATTCGAATAGGTAAGAATCTGAGAACTTACCAACGAGGATTGGAGATTGGTTTGTTGCGTAGGTCTTTGGAAGTGTTGCGTCAATGAAGACTGGAACACCTTGAATTGTACCTACAAGGCCAGCAGGAGCGCCAGGATTGGTGACTGTACCTGCTGCGTTGAATGCCTGTGATGCGCCTGTTACAGGCACTACCAATGGGCGAGACTGTCCATCAACCTGTGATGCAAACCAGTACCACATTGAAGGGTGCATGACGATTGCTTCAGCAGCCTTGAAACGGTTAGTTGTAACCTTTGAAATCGCCTTAGCAATTGCAATGATTCCGTTTGGAGCAGATGGAGTTGTTTCAGTCCATGTTACTGGGATTCCGTTAGTGGTATCAACACCAAGAGTGATGAGACCCTTGAGAGCGCCTGATGTTCCGTCACCTGAACCGACAACAGCTGTGTTCAACTGTAGTGCGTAGTCAGCCATCAAGTCACCGAAGACAAGACGATCAAGACCACCAGCAAGAGGTGATTGTTCAACAAGCTGGATTGAGACATTCTCATAACCAGAGATTGTGCGAACAGGTGCTGTGACAGTTGATGAAACCATGTCACGAGTTGTTGTTGCAGTGTTATCTGCTGACTGGAATGCCGCCAATGTACCTGTTGTGATCTGTGGGATGTTGATTGAGTCAGTTCCTGCTGGAAGTGCCATGTTTGTAACAAGGTCAGCAGTTACACGAGCTGCGCGAGCAAACTCTGCGTATTCGTTGATTCAAATCTGTTACCACCCTTTCGGGCGAGCCAATCATTTCTGCTGGCTTCTCATCCTTTTTCATTGATGATGAGTTCGGACTATATCTTCATCCTTATTTCTAAGGAGTTTCG
>Ga0209499_1001449_pt1 | contig 16459 bp, 14 predicted proteins | sample C_130208_EF_Meta_FD_187306 | JGI IMG/M metagenome (GOLD analysis project Ga0209499, IMG submission 187306) | Freshwater microbial communities from Lake Croche, Canada to study carbon cycling - C_130208_EF_MetaG (SPAdes) (version 2) | ecosystem: Environmental > Aquatic > Freshwater > Lake...
AGATCATCTCACAGAAAATTTTGAAACACATAATGCATCCACTATTTTATCTATAGGAGATGACGCAGCAGTGATAGATCATTTTGGTAAACAAACGGTAATTACTACCGACTTATTAATTGAAGGGGTGCACTTCGATTTAATGTATACACCCTTAAAACATTTAGGCTATAAAGCAGTGGTGGTGAATTTAAGTGATATATATGCAATGAATGCAACGCCCACTCAAATAACCATGAGCATTGCTTTTAGTAATCGTTTTAGTTTAGAGGCCTTGGAAGAGTTTTATGAAGGGGTGAATATTGCTTGTGAAAAGTATGATGTGGATTTAATTGGAGGTGATACTTCTACCTCTCAAAAAGGTTTTATTATTTCAGTGACTGCCTTAGGTGAAGTAGCGCCCGATAAATACATCAAACGCAGTACCGCTGAAAGTGGCGACCTGATCTGCGTTTCAGGTGATTTAGGGGCTGCTTTTTTAGGTCTTACCCTTATGGAGCGGGAGAAAAAAATATTTGTAGAGAATCCGCAAATACAACCCAATTTAGAAAACGAAGATTATATAGTAGGCCGTTTATTAAAACCAGAAGCAAGAAAAGATATTATAGAACTTTTAGAAAATCAAACCATACTACCTACTTCTATGATGGATATTAGCGATGGACTTAGTAGCGAAGTATTGCATTTATGCAAACAAAGTAATTTAGGCTGTAGAATTTATGAAGAGAAAATTCCTATTCATGATGCTAGTCTCGCGGCTGCCTTTAAGTTTGGTTTAGACCCTACTGTTTGTGCTTTGAATGGAGGAGAAGACTATGAACTTTTATTTACCATGAAGCAATCCGATTACGATAAAATAACCCTACAAGAAGAAATTAGTGTGATAGGTTATATGTGTGATAAAGAAGAAGGCGCTAAATTAATTACCAAGGGTAAAAATTTATTTGATATTACTGCACAGGGTTGGAATGCTTTTGGAAAATAAGCCGAATCACTTTAAGCTAAAAAATATTTTAAGCCACCATCATTTTAATTAAGGAAAGGTTTTCGCTTAAGCAAGCTAGGTCTGCTTTTGCGCCTATTTCAATACTGCCTTTAATAGTAGCATGTTTTATTACTTTAGCTGGATATACACTACACATTCTTATCGCTTCTCCTAATTCAATACCTACTTTATCTACTAAGTTTTTCACCGATTTTAATTGTGTTAAAGCAGAGCCACTTAAAATACCCTTGCTTTCATATTTATCACCCACCAGTGTATGTTGATACATACCGGTACTAGTGGTAGTCACTGCATCGGTAATACAGAATAGTCTATCACCCATAATTTTTTTAGCAATTTTAATGGCAGCATAGTCCACGTGGTAACCATCCGGAACTAAACTACACATAGCAGTGGGGTGGTTAAACAAAGCGCCCACCATACCAGGTGCACGGTGTTGCAAACTACTCATCGCATTGTATAAATGTGTACCTACTGTTATACCCTTATTTAAAAAGTTAGTGGCTTGTTCATAACTCGCATTGGTATGTCCTGCAGAAATTACAATATTATTTTCTTGTATTAAATCAATAATTTTTTGATCCACTACTTCGGGCGCAATGGTAATCATGCCAATACAATCTTTGCCATATTCAAGAATGGCTGCTACTTCTTCATAAGAAGGGGAATGAATAATTTCCGCCTGGTGCGCGCCCTTTTTCTCTACATTAATCCATGGCCCTTCAATATGGAGCCCCATACAACCCTTGCCACCATTAGCTTTGTAGGCCCTTACGGCGTCAATTGACTTTATAATAATATCATTAGACTGAGAAGCAATAGTTGGTTGAAAATAAGCAGCCCCACCTTTTAAACAATAGCGATAAGTTTTTTCAATGGTATCAGCTTCTGGAAATTCAGATAATAATTTATCCCCTGCACCATAAATTTGAAGATCAATTAAGGCAGGTATTACAATAGGCATTGCATTAGTTCCATCATAGCCATCACTGCTCATATTTTTTATAAGACCATTTTCAATGGAGACTACTACTTTTTCTAACCAAGCATCACCGGTAAATAATTTTTCGGCAGACAAACTTGCATACATAAGATTCTTAATTTCTAATTATTGAATTTGAAAAAAATCGGCATCCTTCCAAAAAGTAAATTGGTTTCTAGCAGTGGTAAGTTCTTGTTTTTGTAAAGCAATGGTAAAGATATCTTCTTTGTAAGCGCAGTGGTAGAGCACTTCTCCAAGGGGTCCTATAATTAAAGAGTCCCCGCTATGACTGATATTATTACCATCTATTCCTACTCTATTCACACCAATTGTATAACACTGGTTTTCAATAGCGCGCGCTGTTAATAAAGTTTTCCACGCATGATTTCTTTTTTCTGGCCAGTTCGCTACATAAAGCAGTACATCATACTCTTCCCCTTGTTGACGCGCCCAAACAGGAAAACGTAAATCATAACAAACCTGTAAATTTATTTTCCATCCTTTCACCCTGGCAATTAATCTTTTTGTTCCTGCAGTATAATGTTGGTCTTCACCCGCAAAAGCAAACAAATGCCTTTTATCATAATAACCCAATTCACCATTGGGTAGCATCCATATAAGTCTATTATAAAAACGAGGCTCTTCTTTACTAATTTCTTCTTTGATAATTAAAGACCCCACAATAATAACTTTCTTTTCTGCAGATAATTGCTTCATCCATTCAACAGTAGGCCCATCCATGGTTTCAGCGAACTCAGTAGGTCGCATACTAAAGCCCGTACTAAACATTTCAGGAAGTACAATCACTTCTGAATACTCCTCAATACCCCTAATTTTTTGAGCCAACATAGCTAGGTTGGCCTCTTTATCTTCCCAAAATAAATCGGTTTGTATAATGGAGAAACTAAGGGTTGATACAGACATTTTTTTTCTTATTAACTAAAGGTACAATATTCAAATAAAATTCTTACTTCTTGTTTAGTGCCTGTAAAATGGGACTTATTAAAATCGATTCAAAACCTCTTTGATTTAAAAAGGATTGTGTTTTAGCCATACGGCTAATTCCTCTTTCTCCCTTTAGTGAGTTCCATTTTTTCGTAGCAAGGCTTAATAAGGTCTTCTCATAGGCATCTTCATTAATAGAGAACAGCGCTTTTTTAATATTTACAGGGCTTACTCTTTTTTGTTGTAAAGCATATTTAATTTTTTGTTTGCCCCATGCCTTAATTCTAAAATGACCACCTGCAAAACTCTCTGCAAATCTTGCTTCATTTAAAAAATTATCTGAAATCAAATCTGAAATAATTTCTTCCACTTCAACAGGGCTCATACCAAAACCATATAGCTTATCTCGAACCTCTTGTTGGGCCCTTTCTTGGTAAGCACAAAAATGCCGTATCCTTTGTATAGCCTGCTCTTTGCCTATTCTATTCTTTTGCATTTTGTAGATAAGTATGTCAATAAGAAATGCTAAAATAGCTTTTTAATCTTAAGATTTTACATTAGTTTCGTTAGTGTTATTTAAGGTTATTTTGCTTGGCCCTGGTGCCTATTTAATTAGCCCCAGCCTAAGAAAAACCTACTAAAAAACAAAACCGTATTATCCTATGAAATTTATCGTTTCTTCTTCTTCGCTTTTAAAACACCTGCAACAAATTTCTGGTGTTATTAATACCAACACAGTGCTTCCTATCTTAGAAGATTTTTTATTCGAAATCGAAGATAAAAAATTAAATATTGTGGCCACCGATTTAGAAACGGTCATGCGCGTTCAAATGGTTGTGGAAAGCAAGGCCAATGGTCGTGTATGTATTCCCGCTAAAATTTTAATCGACTCTTTAAAAAATATTGCAGACCAACCCCTTACTTTCAATATAGATAAAAACTATAGCGTAGAAATTACCAGCGATAATGGTAAGTATAAAGTGATGGGTGAGAATCCAGATAATTTTCCAAAAGAGCCTACAGCCGATGATACCACTGGCTTTAACATGACTAGTAATAGTTTATTAACGGCTATTAATAAAACATTATTTGCAGTAAGTGGCGACGACTTACGCCCTGCGATGACCGGAGTGTTTTTTGAATTAACCAAGGACAGCGTTCAGTTTGTAGCCACCGATGCACACCGTTTAGTGCGTTATAAAAGAACCGATACCAAGGCAAAACAAAATGCATCTTTCATTGTGCCTAAAAAACCTTTGAACTTATTAAAGAATGCTTTGCCCGACAATGAGGACCCTATTACTTTAAGCTTTAACAATAATCACCTTTTTGTTGACCATGGTTCTACTCAATTAATTTGTCGATTAATTGATGCGCGTTTCCCCGATTACAAAGTGGTTATTCCTACCGATAATCCTTACCGTCTAACGGTGAATAAACACGATTTCCAAAATGCACTTCGTCGTGTGAATGTATTTAGTAATAAAAGTACCAATCAAGTTGCATTAAATATTACAGGTAATGAATTGCAAATGGCTGCGCAAGATATTGATTTTAGTTTTGAAGGAAACGAGCGCATGAGTTGTGAATACAAAGGAGAAGATATTCAAATTGCTTTCAATGCTAAATTTTTAATTGAAATGCTATCTGCTGCCGATACCGATGATGTCTTCTTAGAACTTTCAACGCCTAGCAAAGCGGGACTTATTAAGCCTTCTGAGCAAGCGCCAGGAGAGGACTTGCTTATGTTGGTAATGCCTTTAATGTTAAATAGCTAATATAATCCCTACCCTATAAAGCGTTTATTTTTACACGCTTGAATATTGAAAACCCGGTGGCCCAATCAATGGAACATCGGGTTTTTTTATTTACATTTATGTTATAAAAAAACAGCATGCTAGAGACTATAAAAAATTACTTTGAACATATACCAAGTAAACATAGAGCCTTGTTATTAGCAGGGGGTATCACCTTTTTCTGGTTGGTGGAAATTGCAGTACCCTTATTTAATTTTAAATACAATAAGTTCAAACACGCAGGGCTGAATTTGTTTTTTACATTCACTACTATTGTCATTAATTTTTTGTTTGCCTTGGTCATGGTTAAAGTAAGTGATTGGACAGTTAACCAAAATTTTGGTTTACTACATATTATTCAATTAAGCCCATGGGTGGAAGCTATTACAGGTTTATTATTATTAGATTTTATTGGTGCTTATTTAGTGCATATGATAGAACATAAAGTAAAATTTTTATGGAAATTTCATATGGTGCATCATGCCGATACACAGGTAGACACTACTACTGGCAATAGACATCATCCAGGAGAGTCGGTAGTAAGAGCAGTCTTCGCTATTTTGGCTGTACTTGTTTTAGGCACACCTATGTGGATGGTAATGGTTTATCAAAGTTTAAGTGTAGTCTTAACCCAGTTCAATCATGCGAATATTAAAATACCAAAATGGTTTGATCAAAGTTTTGGATACATAATTGTCTCTCCCAATATGCACAGAATTCATCATCATATTACGCGTCCTCAAACCGATAGTAATTATGGAAATATATTTTCTTTCTGGGACCGTTTATTAGGCACTTATAATTATACGCCCATTAGTGAGATTACTTATGGACTAGATGTAATGGATAATTCAAAAGATAAGTCAATAGCCTATCAACTAAAAGCACCTTTTAATAAATCTATAAAATCAGATTACTAATCTAGTTTTAAAAGATAAATAAGATAAAAAAATAATGACTAAAATTGGAGCCTTTATACCTGCCCGTTACGCGGCCACTCGCTTTCCGGCAAAACTCATGCAGGCCCTAGGTGATAAAACAGTTATTAGACATACCTATGATAATACAGTTGCAACTGGCCTCTTCGACGAAGTATATGTGGTAACCGATAGTGAAATTATATTCAATGAAATTACTTCACACGGCGGCAAGGCCATCATGAGTAAAAAAGAACATGAAAGTGGATCTGATAGAATTGCAGAGGCCATAGAAGATTTAGCCATAGATATAGTAGTGAATGTACAAGGAGACGAACCCTTTGTAAAAAAAGAACCCCTTGAACAACTCATTGCAGTTTTTAAAGATGATAAAGTGCAAGTAGCTTCACTTATGCAAGCATTAACCCATACTGAATTAATTGCCGATCCTAATTATGTAAAAGTAGCCGTAGATAAAAATAGCAATGCCTTATTTTTTTCACGCAGTGTAATTCCTTATCCAAGAAATACAGAATTAGCCATTACTTATTATGAACATATTGGAGTGTACGCCTTTAAAAAACAAGCCCTACTTGATTTTACTAATTGGCCCATGTCACCACTAGAGGCTGCTGAAAAAATTGAATGTCTTCGTTATTTAGAAAATGGGGTTCCTATAAAAATGGTGGTTACAAGTTATATGGGCATAGAAATAGATACCCCCGAGGATTTAATTAAAGCAGCGAAACTTTTAAAATAATTATTTACTGAAACCTTCTTTATAATATTAATATTCAACCATGAACAAAGGAAAATTATTTCAATCAACAGTAGTAGCCGCCTTGGCTGGTTTTATTTTTGGTTTTGATATGGTGGTTATTTCTGGTGCCGATAAACCTATTCAAGAGCTTTGGCATACAACCCCTTTGTTCCATGGATTTTTTATTATGTCCATGGCCTTATGGGGAACCGTTATTGGCTCTGTGTTTGCGGGCGCTCCCACTGAAAAGTATGGCCGTAAAAAAGTATTGATATGGTTGGGTGTTATGTTTATTGCATCAGCCATAGGCTCTGCTTTTGCACAAGACCCTTACACTTTTTCTTTCTTTAGATTAATAGGAGGTATAGCCATTGGAGTTTCATCCGTGGCGGCACCCACTTATATTTCTGAAATCTCCAATAAAAATAATAGAGGAAAGCTAGTAGGTATGTACCAGTTCAATATTGTCTTTGGTATTTTAATTGCTTATTTATCTAATTATTTTTTAGCAGGTTTTGGTGGTGCCAACGATTGGCGTTGGATGCTAGCGGTTTTATTAATTCCTTCTACTATTTATACCATTATGACCCTTGGTTTACCCGAAAGCCCAAGATGGTTATTTTCTGTTAAAAACGACGAAGCCGGTGCTAGAGAAACCTTGGCCATTGTGGGTGTGGAAAATATTGATCAAACTATTCAAGAAATAAAAACTGCTTATGAAGAAGAAAAAGCGCAAGGCAGTATACAGTTATTTACTAAACACCACCGTAAAATAATTTCTATTGCATTTTTCGTTGCTTTTTTTAATCAAGCATCAGGCATTAATTTTCTTTTATACTATGCTCCTAGAATTTTAGAAGAAGCAGGCTTTGCAAAGAATAATTCTTTACTAAGTTCTATCTCTCTAGGTTTAATGAATTTAGTATTCACATTCGTAGGTCTTTGGTTAATTGATCGTATTGGTCGTAAGACTTTATTAATCATTGGATGCTTCGGATACATTATAAGTTTATCCATGGTAGCCTATGGCTTTATTAACCATAGCGCCCCCGAGTTCATGCTTAGCTTTTTATTATTATTCATAGCATCACATGCTATTGGACAGGGTGCGGTAATTTGGGTATTAATTTCTGAAATATTTCCTACACAAATTAGAGCCAAGGGACAAGCCTTTGGTGCCAGCATACATTGGGTATTTGCAGCGCTGATAACCTTAGTGACACCCGTTTTCCTAGATAGTGAACATGGTATTTTTAAAGATAATCCTTGGCCCATTTTTGCCTTTTTTACAGTAATGATGGCCTTGCAATTAGTTTGGATTTTAACTAAAGTGCCTGAAACCAAAGGGGTTTCTTTAGAAGAACTACAAAAGAAATTAGCAGTCTAAATATTAATAAGATTGTAACTTTGATACTAGTAAAAAAATAAATATGCAATTTCGTAATTTTAAAATGGTTGACTATGTGGTATATGGCCGTGGTTCATTCAATCAAGTAGATGAAATTATTGCCCCACATCGTAAGGGCGATTTTCCAATGATATTTTTTTTAGATCATTTTTTTGTGGGTAAACCATTGGCAAGTAGAATACCCTTAAGAGGAAAAGATAAAATTGTATATGTTGATGTTACGCATGAACCTAAAACAAAACAAGTAGATACACTAGCTTCAGAATTAAAAGCAGAGTTTGGCGAAGTGAGTGGTATTATAGGTATTGGCGGTGGCTCTACCTTAGATTTAGCCAAGGCTGTTTCTTTAATGATGACCAATCCAGGTTCTTCTGCAGACTATCAAGGCTGGGACTTAGTAAAACTACCTGGTGTCTATAAAGTGGGTATACCTACCTTAAGTGGAACGGGTGCTGAAGTAAGCCGAACCACTGTACTTACTGGACCTACGCGTAAACTAGGCATGAACTCAGACTTTACACCCTTCAATCAAATTGTATTGGATCCTGAATTAACGAAGAACGTTCCAGCGAATCAACGCTTTTATACTGGTATGGATTGTTATATACATTGTATTGAAAGTTTAGAAGGTACATTTTTAAATGAGTTTAGTAAAAGCTACGGAGAAAAAGCCTTGGACCTATGTCAAAAAATATTTGTGCATAAAGACAAATGGGATGAAGAAAGCGATGACCAATTAATGATGGCCTCTTTTGCAGGTGGTATGAGCATTGCTTATAGTCAAGTGGGAGTAGCACATGCGGTAAGCTACGGCCTTAGTTATTTATTAGGCACGAAGCATGGTATTGGTAATTGTATAGTGATGAACCATTTAGCAGAATACTATCCAGCAGGCGTAGAAGAGTTTAAACTAATGGTAGAAAAAAACAAAATTGAAATACCTACTGGTATTTGTGCTAATTTAACAGAAGAGCAGTTCGATTCAATGATAAATGTATCTATGGGCATGAAGCCTTTATGGGAAAATGCTTTGGGCCCTAATTGGGAAAGCATAATGACTCGAGAAAAATTGAGAGATCTTTACGGAAAGTTGTAAGCTTACTCGGCCTCGGCAACTACTTCTTTTACTTCAGGTATCATGCGCTTCATCATGCCTTCAATACCGGCTTTTAAAGTAACCATACTAGAAGGGCATCCGCTACAAGAACCTTGTAACATTAAATTTACGATGCCCTCATTATAACTTTTAAATTGTATGGCACCGCCATCCATCTCCACTGCGGGCTTCACATAATTTTCTAATAATTCTTTGATACGCTTCACGATATCATCATCATCTGCGTTAACGGTATTACTCGCTTCTTGTTTCATTTTAGCCACTTCTTCTTCATTCACTACTGCGCCACCATTTTCTAAATACTCTTTCAAGAAAGTTTTAATGGTTGGAATTACATCCTGCCAATCATCTTGCTCAGTGTTTTTTGTAAGTGTCACAAAATTGCTGGCAATAAAAACACTTTTAATAAAAGGGAAACTAAATAATTCTTTCGCCAATGGTGAGGCGAAGGCAAGGCTTTCCTCAGCAATGTCAATACTTTTTCCAGGATACAAAAGTTTGTTGGCTACAAACTTCATGGTTTCTGGGTTGGGAGTCATTTCTGTATAAATACTTACAATGGTATTGCCTGTGGTAATCATAGTTTCAATTTTTAATTCAATGCGTTTAAAAATTCAACGCGCTACAAAAATAATCAAAAACCTAGCAGGAAGAGGGCTTTAGGCCAATTGGACCTTTATTTTTCCGATATCGAAAGACTTTTAGGGTACAATACTAAGCTTGGCGTAGTTCAGCATGATCTTTTTCTCGCCATTTTTATCAAAAAGGATAATGGCAATGGGGTTATGGGCCGAGCCCTCAATTTCTTTAATTACCCCAAATCCAAATTTTTGATGCTCAATTTTAGCACCCGCCTCTAGCGCCGATGGATCACAGGCTGTGAAATTGGCTGATGGAATATGGTTTTTATTTAAAGTATGGTGTGGCACTACTGGTAAATAACTTGGTTTGGAGGGCTCCGTTTTTTTAGTGCCACCGTGCATTTTATCATAAGCCGATCCCCATCCACTAGATTGATTTCTTGCCCCACCGCCAGAACTGCTTTTATCAATTTGTTCTTCTGGCATTTCATCTATAAAACGGCTAGGATCGTTTTGTACTAATTGGCCATATCTATAACGCGTGTTGGCATAGGTTAACCATAAATGTTTTTTAGCTCTAGTAACAGCTACATAAAATAATCTTCTTTCTTCCTCTAACTCTTCTCTAGTATTCACACTCATGCCGCTGGGGAATAAAGATTCTTCCAGCCCCACTAAAAACACACAGGCAAATTCTAAACCCTTAGCCGCATGCACTGTCATTAATTTTACGGTGTCCTCATTGCCATTGTCATTATCGGCATCGGTGATAAGTGTAATTTGTTGTAAATAAGATCCTAAACTTTTATCGCCCAATTCACCATCATCATTACTTGGACTTTCGGTCCACTCTTTAATAGAGTTTAATAATTCTTGAATGTTTTCATAACGCGCTAAACCTTCAGTAGATTTATCATTAAATAATTCCTTCACTAAATTGGTATGCTTACCCACTTGAACGGCTACATCATAAGCATTATGTTTAGTGAGTTGATTTTGAAAATACTTAATCATGGTCACAAACTCTTCAATAGCTGTCAGGGTGCCTGCTTTAAATCCAAAGCCCTTTGCTTTTTCTAGTACTTCAAAAAATGTAATATTTTGTTCACCTGCTATCACCAAACATTTTTCCATGGTGGTTTTTCCAATACCTCTTGCAGGATAATTAATAATTCTTTTTAAACCCTCTTCATCCTTGGTATTAGCGATAATTCTTAGATAAGCGATATAATCTTTAACCTCTTTTCTTTGATAGAAGCTAAGCCCACCATAGATCTTATATGCAATGCCTGTTCTTCTTAAGCTTTCCTCAAAGGATCTACTTTGTGCATTCGTTCTATATAAAATAGCGAAGTCTTTATTATAAAAATGATTCCTTAATTTATTTTCTTGAATGGCATCGGCTACAAATTTACCTTCATCGTTGTCGGTCATGGTGCGCACCAGCTTAATTTTATCGCCCGCTTCATTTTCTGTCCACAACTCTTTAGGTATTTGACCAACATTATTTTTAATGACATGATTGGCTACACCAATAATGGACTGACTACTTCTATAATTTTGTTCCAACTTCACCAGCTTTACATCGTCGTAATCTTTTTGGAACTGTAAAATATTTTCAATGGTAGCACCGCGGAAACTATAAATACTTTGTGCATCATCTCCTACCACGCATAAATTTTCATGCACGGCAGCTAGTAATTTTGCAATTTGATATTGTACGGGATTGGTATCCTGATACTCATCAATTAAAATATATTTAAACTTGTGTTGGTACTTGTGTAAGACTTCCGGAAAGTTTTGTAGTAGCTCATGCATTTTAAAAAGCAAATCATTAAAATCCATGGCTCCATTTTTAAAACATCTCGCTGCATAACTAGCATATATATCTGAAATGGCAGGACGGTTTGATCTTGCATCTTCCTGCTTTAAAAAAGTATCCATCGCATATTCAGCAGGACCTACTAATGCATTCTTGGCACCCGATATACGATTGTGTACAATATTGGGTTTGTATAATTTATCATCTAAGCCCATATCGTTCACCACTGCTTTAATAACAGAGCGTGAATCATCGGTATCATAAATTGTAAAACTTTTTGGATAGCCTAGTTTGTCTGCCTCGGCCCTTAGTATTCTTGCAAACACACTATGAAAAGTACCAATATATAAATTGCGTGCATTGGTATTACCCAAGGCCTTTTCTACACGTTCTTTCATTTCAGCCGCTGCCTTATTGGTAAAAGTAAGCGCCAATATATTAAAAGAATCCACCCCGCTTTGCATTAGATGTGCCACACGAGTGGTTAAAACCTTTGTTTTACCACTACCTGCTCCAGCAATAATCATTAAGGGGCCTTTAATATGTAATACCGCCTCTAATTGCTTTTCGTTCAAACCATTTAAATACGCATCTTGCATGCAGCGAAGATACGGGCAAGAATCTTCATTATAAAAAATAAACCCCTCCCGAATTAACGGGAAGGGCTTACACTATTTTAAAACAGAGAAAAGAAATTACTTCTTCTCTAACAATTGAAAGAATTGATCTAATTGAGGAAGAATTACAATTCTAGTTCTGCGATTGGCTGCTCTATGATCTGGCGTATCGTTATCAGCAAGAGGAATGTATTCACTTCTACCAGCTGCTGTCATACGCTTAGGGTCGATACCATAAGTTTCTTGTAAAACACGAACAATAGTAGTGGCTCTTTTCACACTTAAGTCCCAGTTGTCTTCCATTAAATTACCACCGCTAATTAATTGCTTAGAATCGGTATGCCCTTCTACCATAAATTCAATGGCAGGTTGTGCAGCTAATACTTTTGCGACTTTCCCTAAGACCACTTTTGCCTTATCGGTAATCGTAAAACTACCACTCTTAAATAATAATTTATCAGAAATATCAACATAGACAACACCTTTATCCACTTTTACATTGATATCGCCATCGTTTAAATCGCCAATCGCACCTTTCAAGTTCATCACTAAGTTCATGTTGATAGAATCTTTACGGGCCATTGAACTTTGTAAACCTTGGATGTATAAATCCTTAGCCCCAATATTGTCTAATGACTTTTTAATGCTTTCTGCTTGTGCACCAGTCACCACTGACATATCTTTTAATTGACTTAAAACAACATTGTTATTTGATTTTAAGAAATCAACTTGTTTATTTAATTCGTCAATAGTGCTTTGTAATGATTTTGTTTTATCAGCTGCTCTATCAGCATCTGTCTTACTTTTAGTGATAGCATCTTGTGCATCACGGTATTTGCCTTGTAAATCGGCATAAGCTCCATTCAATTGGCCGTATTTAGCTTCTGCTTCCTGCAATTTCTTAGGACTTACACAAGAATAGGCACCAATGCTAAGAACCGCAAGTGCTAAAAAAATTTTACTTTTCATACTGTATCTGTTTTATTTAAAATGAATATAAATATGGTATATGACAAAAATACTAATATAGTTTATAAGGAAAAACAATATTTTGTTAAACAGTAGGTTAATTTTCCAGGTCTTGGGTAATCCCATATTCTGGAATAAAGCCCGTAAACTGCTTGAAAAACTGTACAATATCGTGTTTATCTGCTTTTTCATCGGCAGATGCAAAAAAAGGTTCAGCAAAAACCACCCTTCTTTGAGCAAAATCAAAGCCCACCATGACAATGGGAATATGGGCATTTTTGGCAATATGATAAAAGCCAGATCTAAGCTTGGTTACTTTTTTTCGAGTTCCTTCGGGTGAAAGTGCAAGGTGAAAACGCTCTTTTTTATTGAAAATTTCTACAACCTGGTCTACCATATTATGTTTTTGGTGTCTGTCCACTGGGTAGGCGCCAAGGGAGTGTAAAAACCAACCCAGGGGAGGCCAAAAAAGTTCACTTTTGCCTAAAAAATGTACAAATTCAAAATGCAATTTTTTACGAACAGCTAGTCCAATAAAAAAATCAACCCAATGTGTATGAGGTGCCACTATCATAATGGATTTAGGCAATTCAAAATGAAATTTACCTTCAATTTTCCAACCCCTAATAGTGAACATCCACCAAGCAAGTAATTGTTGCATAATTTATTAGATTGAAGATAACCAATTAATTTATTTTTTCTAGCAAACTTGCATTATAATTTGGATCGACCATTCCAGACAAAACGGGAATTAATGTTACTTTAGGAAGCACTTGATTTTGTGCATTTTTTTCATACCATTTGTCATAGTACTTTAACAAAATAGAAAAAGCTTCTTTCAATTCACCTTGCATAAAATGTGCTACAGCATTTTTAGTTTCTAAGCCTCCTAATCTTTTTTGAATTCTTTCGGTGGCTTCTATTAAACTTTTTGTATCAAATTTTCCGTAGCCCTCTAAAATAAAGGCCAGCCTTTGTTCAAAAGGAATAGTCATAAAATAACAAGTACTAGTTCTCATTAAATGAAATAAAGGAGTAGGAATTAAAACGGTTCCTATTCTTTGACTTTCATCTTCTATCCAAATACTATTATTATTTTTATTTACCTCCCATAATTTTTTAGCTAAAATATTTTCAAACATTTCTTGACTGGGTTGTGGCAATTGTCCAATGGCACCAAAGGCAGAACCCTTATGATGCGCTAGTCCTTCTAAATCTATAACAGCGTAATTTTTTTCTTGCAAAGCGTGTAAAATTTCTGTTTTACCAGAACCTGTGAAGCCGCCTAAAACTTTTAACGTATAGGGAATATTAAATTGCCCAAGCACCCAATTTCTATAAGCCTTATAACCCCCTGTTAATTGAATTACTTTATACCCATATAAGTCTAATAGCCAGGCCACCGCAGCACTGCGCATGCCTCCTCTCCAACAATGCACATATAGAGTGGGCTTGGTTAAATCCTTGTCTTTTTGAGCAGCAGCTATCCAGCTTTCCACTGTTTCAATCATGGAGAGCATCTTATTTCCAAAAAGAGGTAGCCCTGCTTTAATAGCCGCTTCTCTACTTTGTTTTTTATAAGTAGTTCCAATCATAGCACGCTGCTCATTATCAAATAAAGGAAGATTAAGTGCAACAGGAATATGCGCATGTTCGTATTCTGCAGGACTTCGCACATCTATTATAATGCTTGAACCAATACTTGATCCTGCTTCCATTATAAAATCATCAATATTAATTTTTTGAACTGCCATAATTATAAAGTTAACTGCTTTATGGCAGCTTCAAGTGCCTCTATGGAAAAAGCTTTAAAGGGAGCTTGTTTAAAATGAAAACCTTTGGCTTCTTCTAATGCAATATTTAATTTAAAATTTTCTTGTGCATAGCAAAGGGCCCAATTTTTTTCTTGCCATAATTTTCCCAAATACATTTGTTCTGTTTGACCAGGCGTTGGAATAAAAATTAATTTTTTTTCAAAAGGAATCAATTCCATTAAAGTGGTATAGCCTCCTCTGCAAATAATATATTCAGCACGTTTAATTTCCATCACTAATGCAGGTGCTGCTAAATGTGCATATAGTTTTGCATTTTTATTTTCCTCCAATAATTTATTAGGCTGTTCTTTAGAAGGTGTGCCGGCAATGACTACAAAAGGAATATCTAAAGTATTGCCTGCATTCCATAATAAATTTTCAAGCAAGGTTCTTTGTGGTTCAGGCCCAGAAACAATACCTAAAAAAACAATGGGTTCATTATTATTAGCTTTGTCACTATTATTATAACTAGTGCCGGTAGAGTTATTATTAGTAGCTGTATCTATAAGCCTAGACAAGCAACCCATATACCACAAAGGAATACTAGGCTTATGTTGGGGGTTGGCTAATACGCCCGATAAATTATTAGCACCTTCTATATCAGGAATCCAACAAGCAGTGAAACGCCCTAACCATGCATATTGTATTTTTTGAAATAGGCGCGTAGCCCATTCAAAATGCATTTGTAAATTTAACTGATGGGTTATAAAAACAGAAGGTACCGACTTATGATAAAACCCAAAACGATTATCAGAAACAATTAAATCAAATTTATATTGCGCCTGTGCTTTTTTTAACCACCTGTATTCAAAAATAATACTATATACAATTTTAGGTAGTTGCAAAAGCAATACAAGGGGGAGTATAAAACCCCATTTAGCATATCGAATGCGGTAGCCTCTTAAGGGTAAAAACTGTGCAGTAGGAAGAGCCTCTTTTAAAATAGACTCATGATAGCCCTCTGTTGCTATATATACTTGATATCCTAATTTTTCAAAGCCCTTGATAAGTGTAATGCACCTAGTGGCATGGCCAAGGCCCCAATCAATAGGAGAAATACAAATAGAAGGTCGTTTCATAAAACACTAATTTAGTCAATATTATACATGTTTAAAATGTAAATTTGAGATACTATTAAAAAAGATAAATATGCCTTTACTGTCCAAAGATAAATCCATTGCACTTTATGCAGCCCTTGTTTCTTTTGGTACTTATGTATTTGTTTTTGGATTTAGAAAATCATTTACTGTTTGCACTTTTGATGGACTCACCTTTGGACCTATTGCTTATAAAACCGCACTAGTTATTAGTCAAATGCTGGGTTATATGTTGGCAAAATTTTATGGTATAAAATTTATCTCAGGACTTCAAAAAGTAAATAGGTATAAAATTATTTTTTTATTAACGGGCATTTCTTGGTTGGCTTGGTTATTGTTTGCCATTGTCCCTGCGCCTTATAATGTAGTGTTCTTATTTTTAAATGGATTTCCATTGGGTATGTTATGGGGTGTTGTATTCTCTTATGTAGAAGGACGCAAGAGTACCGATTTTATTGGCGCAGCGCTTGCCGTAAGTTTTATTTTTTCATCGGGATGGGTGAAGTCGGTAGGGGCTTGGTTAATAGAGCAGTATCATATTACAGAGTTTTGGGTTCCTTTTTGTACGGGATTGGTTTTTGCCTTACCTCTTATAATATGTGTGTATGGTTTAGAAAAAGTACCACCC
>Ga0209499_1001453_pt1 | contig 16403 bp, 18 predicted proteins | sample C_130208_EF_Meta_FD_187306 | JGI IMG/M metagenome (GOLD analysis project Ga0209499, IMG submission 187306) | Freshwater microbial communities from Lake Croche, Canada to study carbon cycling - C_130208_EF_MetaG (SPAdes) (version 2) | ecosystem: Environmental > Aquatic > Freshwater > Lake...
CTCGACCGGCTTTGAGAAACCAAAACGAGGCAAGGTCGTACGATAGGCACGCATTAAAAAGGTCGCCTCTGCGACGTCACCAGCCGATTGCTTAATAGCGAGGGCGGCCAGATCACGATCATAGCACGAGCCTTCGGCCATCACCCGATCCACCGACAGGGAGAGTTGCTCGCGCACCTGATCGACCAACAGTTCCGGCACGGACGGGTCGCCGCGGCGCGCCTCTTCGAGCAAGGCGTGGGCGTTAGATATGGCGCGCTCGCCACCCTTTACAGCTACATAGGCCATGGGCTCAGCTTCCCTGCTCTAAGGTTCGGGTGGTGCGCGGAAGGCAGATGATTTCATCGCCTGCGCAAAGCATCAGATCGATGCCGAACTGGAATTTTGAATTGACCTCGGTGCGCACTGACCAAAAATCAGCCGGTAGTCCGTAAGGCGCTATTTCCACTTCCGTCTCGATGCCTGGACCTTGCAGACGCACGGTCTCGCCGCCGGTTAAGGAGGGCAGTACCAATATCAAGGTCGTTGCGCGGTCAGGATATTTCGCGTCTCCGAGATTAAACTGACCAAGGTCAGACACGGCCTTATCACAGATGGCCAATGCGAAGGCCGCAGCCGAGGGATCAGATGTCAGGGGACAGTTGCAGTGGAAGCGCAGCCAGATTGACAACTCTCCCCCCGCCAATGACGGCTCGAGCCAAACGGGCGTATCCATGTCGGCAAGGGTCAGCAAAACTGCACCAGCAGCCGATCCGACGCCTTCTGGAGCCTGCGTTGTGAGCACGAGGCTCTTGATGGACCCCGGGTTTGACATGGCGTCCAGAAGGATCCGGAAAACGGCTTGAGCCTCCTTTACAGGGTCTCGAAAACCTGGATGAAGCTTAGAAAGATCGAGTGCGGTCGTCATCTTTAACCCTGCCTGTCGCGAACCATGGTGAAGAAATCGACCTTGGTCGCGGCCGCCTTCAATGCGGCAGTTTCCTTCTGAGCTGCCTTCTCGGCCTTTAGGGGAACAATCACGGCCGACTGAACCTGATCAAACAGTTCAGGCGACTGGAGCATCGCGTCGATCACCGCAGCGGCATGGGCATGCTGCTTATTGCGCCCCGCGACATAGCCAACCCCGGTTTCACCGGAGCTGAGCCGAACCACACAACGCGTGACAGTCATCTCGCCGAGATTGAAAGCCCCGCCATCTGATCCGGCCCGCCCTCGAACCATAACCATCCCCGTTTCAGGCGATCGCAAGACCTCTGCCTTCGGAGGGTTCACCGCCTGCAAGAGCGCAATCACCCTGTCCGGCTGGGCCTTTGCAAGGACCGATATCCACCCTTGCCGCCCAAGCGTGTCAACAGGTTGCGTTTCGATCATTTGGGCCAAAGCAACAACTTTCAAATTTATCGAGAGTAAAGATTGATCAAATTTTACGATAATGATAATATTAAATCAACAGTCAAAGTATGTCATTCTTATGACGGATGGAAAATTTGTTTGAATCAAATAATGTTGAACCAATAAAATCGAATTCAGAGCAAATTGTCCCACTGTGGAGGCAAATTGTGAATAGGTTTGAAGCGGATATTGCGTCTGGCATTCGCGCTCCAGGCAACAAATTCCCAACTGAAGCAGAAATCGCGGCCGTTTTTTCAACGAACCGTCATACGGTTCGACGCGCGCTAGCTTGGCTGCAGGCCAAAGGAGTTCTTGAAACGACTCAGGGACGAGGCAGTTTCGTTCGTCGTCCGGTGATAACCTACAAGATTGGTCGGCGAACACGGTTTACCGATGGGATCGCGCAGCATTTTTCCGACTCTCAAACCCGCACCCTCACCATCGACGTCCGGCTCGCGGAACATCACGTTGCGGCCGCTCTCGAACTGAACATAGGCGCGCGCGTGATCTATCTTGAGCGCCTTGGAACCGCGAACGGCCAGCCCATCGGCCTGTCCAGACACTATTTTGACTTCAACCGCTTCCCGACCTTCGATGTCTTTTATCAGCGCCACAAGTCGATCACGCGAACCCTGCTCGAGTGCGGTGTTCCTGATTATGAACGCAAACGAACGCGAATTCTCACCCGATTGCCATCGCCTACCGAAGTCAAGCTTCTGAACGTTCCCAAGCATGTCCCCTTGCTGGTCACGCACTCTTGGAATGTCGATGGTTTGGGTCAGCCGCTCGAATATGGCGAAGCGCATTTTGCCTCTGACCGGATCGAAATCGAGATCGAGGCTGAACCACGGCCCGCTTTAAACGACCTAACCTAAACAATTCCCAGGAGCGAATTAATGCCTACGGTTCTAACCAATGCCCGCATCGTATTGCCCGACGGGGTGCTCGAAGGATCAGTAGAGTTCGATGGTGAGACCATCAGCGCGCTTGATGAAGGCACCTCAGCCCTTGGCCAAGACTGCGACGGGGATTGGCTTATCCCGGGCGTCATAGATATCCACACTGACAACCTCGAGCGGCACTATTTTCCCCGTCCAAATATTGACTGGAACCCAGTGTCTGCAGCGATCGTTCATGACGGTCTTTGCATATCGGTTGGGGTCACGACTGTGTTTGACTCCCTCTCACTGGGCTCGTTCGGCTTGGGTGCTGCGCGCATTCCAGACAACCTGATCCGACTGACCGACGGGTTACAACATGCGTGGGAGCAAGAGTTCCTGAAGGCCGATCACCGGATCCATTGGCGCTGCGAAACCCCGTCAGATGTGCTCGAGGCCTATGTCGATCGCCTGTCGCCCCATCCGATGACAGGACTGTTTTCCCTGATGGACCACACGCCAGGGCAGAGACAGTACCGCAACATTGAAAAGTTCTTGGGGATGTGGCGCCAAGAAGGTGCTTCTGAGACCGAAATTGAACGCCGCTTGGCCGATCGAAATGAACTCCAAGCTCTCAATGCGGACAACGGACGTCAATTGGTGTCTCAGATTGCCAAGTCGCGCGGCCTGCCTCTTGCCAGTCACGATGATGAGACCGAAGCCCATAGCGATCAGGCCGCCGATCTGGGCGCAACCATATCGGAGTTCCCGGTCACTGTGGAGGCAGCAAGACGCGCCCGCGAACGCGGCATGGCTGTCATCATGGGGGGACCTAACCTTATTCGAGGCGGGTCCTACTCTGGCAATGTTCCAGCCGCCACCTTGGCGAACGAAGGTCTCCTTGACGGTTTTGCCTCTGACTATGTTCCCCGTAGCCTGATAGAATGCGCGTTCCGTTTGGCAGAAGAGCCCTTTGGTTGGTCCATCTCCAGTGCCGTTGACACCGTGACGGGGGCTCCTGCCCGCGCCTGCGGCCTGACCGATCGCGGCGCCATCCGTTTGGGTGCTCGCGCCGATCTCGTTCGCGTTCGCGTCAGCCAAGGTCACGTTATGGTCAAGGGCGTATGGGTAAAGGGGCTTAGGGTCGGTTGATCCGGCTCTTAACGCTGAACTGTTGGAAGGATGAGGGTGACTATGAGCGACGCATGTCGCTTATCACCGAACAACTGACCCCGCTCGATTGCGACATCCTCTGTCTGCAAGAGGTCTATGGCAGCGATGATAGTACCCCATCGACCTTCGAGCGAATATCCGCGTCAACCGGACTGCAGGGTTTTCACAGTCCGGCGAGGTTCAAACACCGCCAAGGACGATGGTCGTCATCGGGTCTATCGGTTCTATCCCGTTGGCCGATCCAGGCGGCGGTGCCCATCGCCCTGCCCTCTGACCCGCTTGACGGTGAGCGTATCGCTCAACGCGTCGATATCGCAACGCCCCGTGGCCCTCTTCGGATCATCAACCTTCACCTCACCCATCTGGCCGGACCTGAAGCGGCAAGACTGCGCCAAGCCCAGTTGGAAGAGATCCATCATCAGGCCTTGATCCTATGGACTGGTCCGATTGTCTTTGCTGGCGATTTTAACGCGAGCCCTGGTGAGAGAGCCCTCGAAGTGCTCTTGGGGCGACCAGACTATCAATCCAGCGCCGATCGTCTCAGTGACACCAGCACCCTTATGGAAGGAACTGCAAAGGTGATTGATTTGATCGTCCTGCGGGGTATCGGCCATTGGGACCTAACGGCTGCTGAAACCGTACTTGCCGCGTATGACCGCGATGGCGTTTACCCCAGCGATCATAAGGGCGTCATGGCGACGATTGCGTCCAGATAAAGCCCGGCGGCGCTCACTCGGCTCGCGTCAGACTGCGAAGGATGTTCACCAGCCTGGCGATGCCGACCTCAAGGGGACTGTCGTTAGAAAGCTCAAGGACGTCTGGCCCGCCGACGTCAAACGCCCCCGCACGCTTTATTCGACCTTCGATCTCTGCTGCGTCTTCTCGTCCGCGCTCCGTCAGCCTTTGTCTCAAAAGGTCTTCGGGGGCAGAAATCTTGACGATTGCTAAGGGTTGGTAAAGTTCGCGCGCCAAGGGAATGACCGTACGGGAGACATTTGCCACAACACAGGTGCCGCGCGAAAGCGCCTCTTCATAGGCCTTTGGAATACCATAATTTAGCCCGTGCGCCTGCCAAGACAGGGCATATCCACCTGCCGCCTCAAGAGCCGCAAAGGCCTCATCGGTCACGGCGCGGTGTGCTTCGCCGCCAGCCGTCTGCGGTCGATTGATGTCACGAATAGCGAACTCAAAGCTCGGATCGTCCAAGAGGGCCTGCCTCGCCCCGTCAATGAGCGAGTCCTTGCCGACACCCGATGGGCCGACAATCAGGATGAGCCATCCGCGCTCAGCTATATTTTTCGACAAATTGATCGGCATCGAGGTTTCGGAAGTCCGGGAGGGCTGCGGAGAGTTTCTCATGATCCCAGTCCCACCATTGGAGCGCAAGAAGTCCATCCTGCACCGCCTTTGGAAAACGATCCCTGATGGGGTGTGAAGGCACGCCGCCGACGATTGTATAGGGGGCGACATCCTTGGAGACCACAGCACCCGCTCCGACTACGGCGCCCGTTCCAACCGTAACGCCCGCCAAGATCGTCGCGCCATGACCGATCCAAACATCATGTCCGATCACGCAACGATCGTTACGCCGCCATTCGAAAAAGTCCAAATCGTCTTCCGCGGCAAGATCATAGGACATGGCCCGGTAAGTGAAATGATGCTGAGAGGCCTTCCACATGGGATGATTGCCGGGATTGATCCGAGTGTCGCGCGCAATGGAACAGAATTTTCCGATCTCGCTATAGGTCGCACTGGAATCGGTGACGATGTAGCTATAGGCCCCCATGGCCACCTCGTGCAGCGCGGTGCGTGCGCCAACCCGAGTCCAAGGCCCCAAGACGCAATCATGTACGGAGGCCTCCGGCGAGATCTCAGGCTCAGGGCCGCCCTGCTTAACCTGGGTCAAGCTATCAAAAACGTCGAAATAGACCTCACCGGTCTGAAGAATTCTATTCGCCAAGCGTCCGATCACGCGACTTCTCCAGTGGGAATCGAGGATAGAGTGGTCGAAACAGCAGCGGTCAGCGCACGCTCGGCTGACTTGCGCCGTCCATAGATCTTCTCGACTGCGGCACCATCAAGCTGATCTGGACTTCCATCAAAAACAACCTGACCCTTAGCCATCCCAATGATCCGAGGGCAGTATGTCCGAGCGATTTCAAGGGAATGTAGGTTCACCATTACGGTGATCCCCCGCTCTTGACTAATTGACGATAGGGCAGACATCACCGTTTCGGCGTTGGCCGGATCTAGGGACGCGATGGGCTCATCGGCTAAAACCAAGTCGGGCAACTGCATCATGGTTCGAGCTATTGCCACCCTTTGCTGCTGGCCACCGGACAAGGTCCCAGCCCGCTGCAGGGCGTGGTCAGCCATATCTAGCGCATGCAGCTCCAAGATGGCCCGCGCCCGCTCATGGGCCGGAAAATACTTCAGCAAGGTTTGCAGCGTCGGACGACGACTTACCGAGCCGACCAACACATTGGTCAGGACGTCCAAGCGCGGCGACAGGTTGAACTGTTGGAACATCATCCCACAGCGGGCCCGCCACGCCCGCAGCGCGCTACCGCGAAGTTGCAACACGGACCGACCTTGCCAAAGGACGTCACCCGATGTTGGCTCTGCCATACGGTTAATCATACGCAGTAGCGTTGACTTTCCCGCCCCCGAGCGCCCCAAGACCCCCACCATGGATCCCGCTGGGATGGAGAGGGAAACGCCGTTCACGGCAACCGCTGGGCCATACCGCTTGGTAACATTAACGAGTTCCAGCATAGGGCGTCCCGAAATAGACCCCTCTCCACGGGCCGTCCCTTAACCTTACGGAGCTTATGTGAAACTTGCGCGACGTCCGACGCGGCGCTGGACGACAGGTGGTCTATTTGTAGCAGCACTGTGCCAATCACCGTCTGACCAGACGAAGTGACTAGATAAGACGCGAGCGCAGTTGGCTTGAGATCCAATCGAGCAGGGTGACACTCGCGACATAGGCCACCACGATCCACGCGACCTGGTCAAAGGCGAAGATCCTTATGCGCTCTTCCAGCTCAAATCCGATGCCACCGGCTCCCACCACACCAAGAATGGCCGCATGCCGAAAGTTGGACTCCAACGTATAGAGAGACTGACTGGCCATCACCGGAACGACCTGGGGCAGGAGCCCAAGCCTCATGGCTTCAAGCCGATTGCCCCCTGAGGCGAGAATAGCTTGGGATGGTCGCGGGTCACTATTTTCTAAAGCCTCTGCAAACTGCTTGGCCAGATGGGGAAAATCAGCCAGGGCGAGGGCGATTACGCCCGCTATTGGCCCCAAGCCAAAGGCTGAAATCATTATGAGGGCCCAAACCAGAACCGGAACGCCTCGCAGAAAGTCCAATGTCCGCCGCACAGCGAAATGAAGGATGGGATTTCGGATCAGGTTCTTTGCCCCGACGCTACCGAGCGGAAGGGCCACCACTATCCCCATGATGGTCCCCGTCATTGCCATAGCCAATGTGACCAACAGGGCCTGCAGAATCTTGAGTTCGGCACCATTGGCGAAGGGTGGGAACATCGCCTTGGTGAGGGTTCCAAGCTTGGTAAAACCTCGCACCAGCACGTCGACGCGAAGCTCTAGATTATGACACATCCACCCAAACAGTAGGACCGCGCCAAACCCAAGGCCCCAGCGTCCAATTCGGCTCATCAAAGGTTGGTGGACACTGTTCGGCGCGATCAGGCTGGCTTGTTCGATAAGATCGGAGCGCGCTGTCATGCCGCCTGCTCCACGCCCATTAATCGATGTCGGATTGCTTCAGAGGTCAGGTCGAGGACGAAAATAAGTCCAACGATCAAGAGGAGTACTGCGAAATAGGTATCAAACTCGGTGAAGGTGATTGCGCGCGAAAGCTCGACGCCGATTCCTCCGGCGCCGACAATGCCAAGGGCGGCGGCTGCCCCGACATTGATCTCAAGGCGAAGCAGGGAATAGGAAGCCATAGTTGGGAGCACTTGAGGGATCAGGCCAAAGCGCAATTGCTGCCACCAGTTACCCCCAGCAGACTGGAGCGCTTCCAACTGATGCATATCGGCCGCTTCGTTGGCCTCAGCAAAGAGCTTCGTCAGACTAGCCGTCGTGCCCAAGGTCAGGGCGATGACGCCAGGGATTGGACCTAGGCCAAAGGCCGCAACCAGGATCAGGGCCACGATAATATCAGGAAGGGTCCTGACCAGTTCCGAGGTTCGACGAACCGTCCAATAGATCAAGGGCGCAGGTGTTAGATTCCGCGCCGCCAAAAAGGACAGGGGTAAGGCAAAGATCGCGCCCAGCACGGTCGCGACAATGGCAATCTGCACCGTTTCGGCGAGGAGCTTTAGCCAGAGATCCAGATCGTAAAACCAAAAGGCAAGGGATCCTGCGGTCGCCCGGTCGGCGAACAGGTGATCCGCTTGAAGTTTCGGCAGCAGCCGAGCCAAAAAATCCGCAATTCGTCCGATCGCCCCGTCGCCAAGATAGCTGGAAAAGAGACCACTGGCCTGAAAGGCGCCGCTCAAGAGCGCGGTTAAACAGAGGACCTGAACAAGTTGGAAGAGCCGCCCTCGCCGCAAGGCTCTTGAGCGCTCAGCCTCAAAATTTTCAACGATCTGTTCCAAACTCAAAGAGGCGGGATCAGACGGGGAGCCTTGGTCAATGGATTTCGACAAGGGCTTCGGCCTCGGTGGGGTCGAAATTGGTGACACCCGGGGTGGTCTGGGTTGCAAACCTAAAGGCCTCTGGGGCTTCGAGATGCATGGCAATATAGATACTAATCAATTGGTATCTCAGGTCGGGTTGCATGTCGCGACGGACGGCCAAGGCTTGTGAAACAGCAGGACGTCCGCGCCAAATCTCCTTTAGATCATCGCAAGGCTTCTCATTGGGTTTATCACCCCGGCACAGGCGCTGATAGTGACTGGCATCAACGATCAACACATCGCCCTTGCCTGAGCGCAAATCACTCGCAGCACGGGCTAGGTCTCCTGCAACGACCTCTTTGCCCAACTTGCCAAGATCGACGCCTGCCGCACGCAAACCTGCGAGGGGCGCGTCATGCGTAACCTCGCCCGTCGCAATAAAGATTGGCTTTGCGCCGGTCAAAAGGTTGGGCGCCGTTCGGCCTGACCTTTTCATGACCATGGCCATAGCCATCACCCGGCCAGCACCTTTGGCCGGACGCGCCGTGAGGGTCGCGCGAACCTTTTCGCGCACGGGAAGGTAGGAGCCTTGGTCTGCAGGCGCCAGATCAACCTTGCCCATGCTAAGGGCCTGCATCGCGCCAACGGTGTTGGTAAATCCGCAAAGGGTAACGGGTCTGTTCAGGCGCTTTTGGAGGTGGCGCACAAAGGCCCCACCGCCAACTTTATTCGCGAGGCCGTCATCACAGCCCAAGGCCTGTCCTGTGATAATGGCGATACGAACGGGCGCGGCATGGGCTAAGACCGGCAGCGCAATTAGGGCTAGGATCAAGACCAGAAAGCGGATCATTTCGCCTTTTCTCCCGTGGAGCGACTGGCTCTGCGCTGGGCGATCTCTTCGCTGCGAACCGCAATCACCTCGCCAAAGACATCGCGATTGGCCGCCACATAGGTACTTCCTGGATTCACCCCGGACTCAGCCCAGGCCTTTGGGTCGTCATAGGGCATGGCCGCGAGCGCGCCCCGGACTGTGTCTTGAAAGGCCTGCGGGGTATCGGTGCGCACCGCTATCGGGGAGTTGGGTATCGGACCTGTGGTCCAGATGATCCGAAAGTCCTCTAACTTGATCAGTCCGCGACGCGACAACTCATAATAGGCTCCTGTCGTGAAGCCGGTAGCAGGCGTTCCACCCGAGGCGACGACCGCCACACAATCAAATTGGCGGTTCGCAAGCGCCAGAACCCCTTGAGTGTGGCCGCCTGTGATGGCCGATTTGCTAAAGAACTTGTCAGGGTCGAGACCCCGTTCGCGCAACTTCCAACGCGGGTAGAGATAGCCCGATGTCGAATTGTAATCGACATAGCCAATCGTCTTTCCCTTTAGATCTTCCAGGCGACGATAGGGAGAGTCGGCGCGAACAAGGATACCGGAATAGTAGCCCGTCGCGCCCTCGGGGGATCTCTGGATCAAGATCGGCGCGACCTTTGGGCCAACCTGAGCATCAAGGCTGGCATAGGCTGCGGGCCCCAACTGGGCCAGATCGACCTGACCTGAAGCCATGGCCTGAATGATGCCGTTATAGTCGGAGGCGCGATAGAGTTTCGTCGGAAGGCCGGTTATGGACGTAAGATAGGTTTGGTAATGCTGCCAAGTCCCGAGGAGGACTGCACCTTCCTCCCCTGCCGTCACGCCCATACGGACCTGCTTGATTTGCGCGCGCCAGTCTTTTCCTTGAGCAGACTTGGTCCCTGCCCGATCACAACCCGCCAAGGACAGGGCGATCAAGGCACTCACAATCGTGGCGGCGGCTCTTACCAAACTGACCATGACGTCCCGTTTCCCGATCCAACAGGGATAATAGGGCACAGCTATATGTCAGCCATACGACTGTGGCTGGCTTGATCCGGCGTCAAATTTGAAACTTGGAGTTAAAATAAGGGGCGGTTCTTAAATTGTGCGGCCGCATGGCTCAGTAGGGTGATGAACGGCGACCGCTTGCGAGCGGCAAGTTCGTGCGTTTGACGATGGTTTGAAGGGCAATACTGGAATTGACGTGGGACACGCCGCTGAGCCGGGTCAACCGCGTCGAGTGGATACGCGCCAAGTCGTCGACATCCTTTGCCACAACCAGCACCAAAAAATCTGAAGATCCGGTCATCAGATAACATTCCATCACTTCGGGTACGGTTGCGATCTCCCGTTCGAAGGCCACGAGCGCTGCCTCGGACTGTCCGGTTAGACTGATGGTGACAAAGACGGTCAAGGGCAGGCCGACAGCGCGCTGATTGATGACGGCTGCATAACGCTCAATGACGCCCCTCTGCTCAAGCAGTCGCACGCGGCGAAGGCAGGCGCTTTCCGACAGATGGGCATGGCTGGCCAGGTCGGCATTAGTGCTTCGACCATCGACCTGCAGAGCGGCAAGGAGGATCAAATCGGTGGCGTCGAGATCGATGGTAGCCGTCACTTAGCATTTCCTGCTCATATTGTTCCGTTGACGCAAGATTATGCGAAACAATAGCGAATTTTCCACTAAAATAGACGAAAAGCACAATCCGTTCTCCACTATCCTGAGGTTCGCAAATGCCAACAGGAGGTCCCCATGCGGATCGGTGTTCCCAAAGAGATCAAGGTCGAAGAATATCGGGTTGGGATGACCCCGGGGATTGTCAGCCTGCTGGTCGCGGACGGCGCTGAGATTGTCGTTGAAACCCAGGCCGGAGCCGGTTTAGGCCTATCCGATGGTGACTACGAAGCAGCCGGGGCGAAGATCTTGCCCCATGCTGACGCCGTTTTTGCGGCAGCCGATATGATCGTTAAGGTCAAGGAACCTCAAGCGGTCGAGATTGCCCGGCTAGAGCCGCGCCACCTGCTCTTCACCTATCTTCATTTGGCGGCTGATCGGGCGCAGGCTGAGGGGCTGATGCGGTCGGGCTGCACGGCCATTGCCTATGAGACCGTGACCGATCGCGCCGGTCGGTTGCCCCTCCTCGCGCCCATGAGCCAAGTGGCAGGCCGGATGTCGGTTGATGTCGGGGCCCATGCCCTGTTGCGGCCCAATGGCGGACGCGGCCTTTTGCTCGGCGGTGTTCCGGGTGTGGCTCCAGCCAAGGTGGTGATTTTGGGCGGCGGCGTCTCTGGCATCAATGCGGCTCAGATGGCCATCGGCCATCATGCCGATGTCACCTTGTTCGATATTTCACTAGACCGTCTGGCCCAGATTGACGCTCAGTTTGGGGGTCAGATTAAGACCCGCTTTTCTGAACCAGCCTCTATTTCTGCGGCGGTTGCTGACGCTGATTTGGTGATCGGATGCGTCCTTCTGCCGGGCGCTGCAGCCCCGAAGTTGGTCAAACGCGCGGACCTTGCGCGTATGAAACCTGGCAGCGTTTTGGTCGATGTCGCGATCGATCAGGGTGGCTGTTTTGAGACCAGTCACCCCACCACTCACACCCATCCAACCTTTGTGGTTGACGGGATCATCCACTATTGCGTGGCCAATATGCCCGGCGCGGCACCCTTGACCTCGACCTTTGCCCTAACAGCAGCAACGGCCCCCTATATTCGCGCCTTGGCGACCAAAGGGGTGGACCGCGCTCTGGCTGAGGATCACGGACTGGCCGCCGGTCTTAATGTGCGGTCTGGGAAGATCACCTATGATGCGGTCGCCCAAGCTTTGGGTCTTTGATCTAGGAGATCGCGACAGGCTTACCCGATTGCCGCAGCTCAGCGGCGAGACGCCAGAGCCTTAGCCACGACGGGGGCCAGCCTCGCCGTGATCACCTGAACGCCGCGCGCGTTGGGGTGGATACCGTCTGGCTGGTTTAACTCGCGCTTTTTGGCCACGCCTTCGATCAGATTGGGATAAAGCGGTATGCCGTGGAGCTTGGCTAGACTCGAGAAGATGGCGTTGAAATCGCGCGCATATCCGCCGCCAACCGCGCTTGGCGCCGCAATGCCTACCAGCAGGACCGCGATCTTACGGGCCTTCAACCTCTTGATGATGAGGTCGAGATTGGCCCGCGTCCCCATGGGATCCAGCCCCTGCAACAGGTCGTTGCCGCCCAGCGCCACGATGGCTAGATCGGTGTCCTTCTGGACGCTGAATTCCACCCGATCTAACCCACCGGCCGTGGTATCGCCGCTGACCCCTGCCGCGCGGACGACATTGGGGATACCCATTCGGGTCAGCGCCTCATGCAACTGGTTGGGAAGTGCCGCCTTGCCCGGCAGGCCGTAACCCGCCGTAATAGAGTCTCCCAGAATCGTAATGACGACCGGACGGGCCGCAAGCGATGGCCAAGCCGCGGCCAAAAACGGCAAAGCTAAAAAGGTTCGGCGGGTGGGGTTTGGCGAGGACATAACGCCCTATATAAGGGGGAATAGGCACCACTCAACTACTGGGGACTTCTTTGACCGACTTACCGCCGCTCGTGCTGGATAATGTGGGCCTGACACTGCCGTCCTCAGCTGGGCCTGTCGAGATTTTGCTAAATCTCAGCCTGACCCTTCGCAAGGGCGAGCAGGTGGCGCTGGTGGGTGCTTCGGGCTCAGGAAAGTCGTCACTGATCGCGGTGGCCGCCGGGCTCGAGCAGCCGAGCGCTGGACGGGTGGAACTGTTCGGTCAGGATCTCAGCAAGCTGGATGAAGATGGACGGGCCAAGCTGCGGCGCGGACGCGTCAGCCTGGTGTTCCAATCCTTCCATCTGCTGCCCAACATGACGGCCGAAGAAAATGTGGCCGCACCAATGGAGATCGCCCACAAGATTGGCGCTATGGAACAGGCCCGGCTCTGGCTGGACCGCGTGGGCCTGAGCGGACGAGCACGCCATTATCCGCATCAGCTATCCGGCGGCGAGCAACAGCGCGTTGCCCTTGCCCGCGCACTGGCGCCCAGCCCTGCCCTGCTCTTTGCTGACGAGCCGACCGGAAACCTCGACAGCGCCAATGCAAAGTTGGTGGCCGACATGCTGTTCGAACTGGTCAACCAGACCGGCGCAGCGCTACTGCTGGTCACCCACGACCCTGCCCTGGCGGCTCGGGCACAACGCGCTGTCACCTTGCGCGATGGCCGTCAGGTCGAGCCCGCATGACACCCCTATGGTTGAGGTTTGCCGCACGCGAGCTGAGAAGCGGGGTCAAGGGTTTTCACATTTTCTTGGCCTGCCTAGCGCTCGGCGTCGCCGCTATTGCCGCTGCCAGCTCGACCGCTGAGGCCTTTCGCAGAGGTTTGGCCAGCGAAGCGCGCGACATCCTTGGCGGGGATATCGCGGTCTCGGTGAACCAGCGGCAGTTGACCGCTTCGGAGCGTCAAAAGCTGACCGAGCGCGGCCGCGTCTCCTTTTCCGTTGCCTCGCCCGCCATGGCTGAAGTGCCCTCTGGTGACCGGCGCCTCGTGGAATTTAGAGGCGTTGACAAGGCCTACCCTCTGGCCGGTGAAGTCAAACTAAAGGGTGGGTTGCCCCTTGCCCCGGCCTTGGCCTTACGTAACGGCGTCTGGGGCGCGGCGGTAGAACAGGCCCTGCTGGACCGCCTAAATCTCAAGGTCGGTGACCCGTTCCTCGTCGGCAATGTGCCCGTGCGCGTCACCGCGGTTCTGGAACAGGAACCCGACCGCCTGTCGCGCGGCTTCCAGCTAGGCCCTCGAGTCCTGACCAGTCGCGGCGCGCTGGAGCAGGGCGGCATGCTTGAACCTGGGCTACCCTTCGGGGAAACGGCCCGGATCGCCCTCAAGCCCGGCCTCGATCTCGCCCGTGCCAAGGCCGGTGTGCAACGCGATATCACGGACGGCGTTCGGATCCGCGACCGCAACGATGCCGCGCCCGGTGTGAGCCGCATCATTGACCAGTTGGAATATTTCCTGGGCTTTATTGGCCTTGCCTCGCTGGTCGCCGGGGGCCTGGGCGTCTTTGGCGCGGTCAGCGCCTATGTCGATAGCCGCAAGCCGACCATCGCCACCTTGAAGGCGCTCGGCGCCGAAAGCGGTCTGATCCGCAATATCTACCTAACCCAGATCGGTCTGCTGTCGCTGGTGGGCATCAGCATCGGCCTAGCGGTGGGTGCCGCAACGCCTCTGGTGCTCGGCGCCGCGATCCAAGGCGACCTACCGGTCCCGGCGCTCTTTGCGATCTATCCGATGCCTCTGGTCAAGGCTGCAGCCTTTGGCGCCCTATCGGCGGCGGCCTTCTCGCTGGCCCCTCTGGCCCGCGCCCGCACGACACCTCCGGCCAGCCTGTTTCGCAGCGACATGACCGGCAAGTTGACCTTCGGTCCTGAAATGATCGGCGCGCTGCTGGCCGCGGTGGGTCTAGGGGCTCTGGCCATCTGGACGGCGCCCACCCCGTTCGCGGCAAGCCTGACGATCGCCGGTGTCGCCGTCGCCTTTGTGCTGCTCTGGGCCGCCGGTTGGGGCGGCGCGATTTTGGCCGGGCGCCTGAGAGGCGCAACACGCGGGTCCTTAAGGATTGCCCTCGCCAATCTGGCTGGACCCCGCTCAGCAGCCCGCACGGCGGCGCCAGCCATTGGTCTTGGTTTCGCGCTATTGGCTGCGGTCGTCCTGATCCAGTCCAGCCTACTGCGCCAAATCTCAATTATCGCGCCCCAGACGGCCCCGGCCCTCGTTTTCACCCAAATACCCGCCGACCGCGTCGCGGCGTTTGACGCAGAGGTCGCCCGTGGCTATGGCCGCATTCCTGACAGCAACACCTATCTGCGCGCGCCCTTCCTCACTGGCCGCATCACCGCCGTGCGGGGCCAGCCTGTGGTCAAGGACAAGCTGAGTCGGGAGGGACGTTGGGCGTACGACAATGACATCAGCCTCTCGGCGCTAGGGTCCGAACCGCCAAACGCTGGGGTGGTCGAAGGCAAATGGTGGGCCAAAGACTATGCTGGGCCGCCCTTGCTGGCCATGAGCCAGGACCCTGCCCGCGCCGCCAACATCCAGATCGGTGACGAGATCACGCTCTCAATTTTGGGCCGCGAGATTGTGGCGAAGGTCGCCGTGATCCGGCGCGTAGACTTTGGCAGTTTTGGCGCAAGTTTCCCTCTGGTGCTATCGCCGAACGCCATCGAGGGTGCCAATCCGCGCCATGTCGCCATCGCCAAGGCCACTGTGGCCGAGGAACAGCGGATATTTCGCACGCTGGGGGCCACCTTTCCTGAAGTAAATATTGTTTCGGTGCGTGAGCAGTTGGAGGCGGCAACCGAACTCTTTGACCGTGTCGCCTTGGCGGTACGCGCCGCGGCAGCGGTAGCCCTGATCGCGGCGCTGCTGGTTTTAGCCAGCGCCATCGCTGCTCGGGCTGTCGAGCGAACCCGCGAGGCCGCCATCCTCAGGGTTCTGGGTGCAAGCCGGGCGCAGGTGCTCAGCGCCTATTTACTGGAATATGGCCTAGTCGGTCTGATCTCTGGCGCCGCTGGGGTGGCGCTAGGCTACGCCGCGGCTTGGCCGGTTGTGGTCCGGGTGTTTGAGGCCAAGTGGAGCGTTGACTGGGGCGGCGTCTTTACCCTGCTGGCCATAGCATCAGCACTGGCCGGGATCGGTGGGCTACTCGCCGCGTTTCAATCCCTGTCGAAACGTCCTGCGCCGGCGCTGCGAAGTGAATAGCGCTAAAGACGAAGGCCGGATCGGCCTTGTGATTCAAATCGCAAGTTGGCCACACGGAAAAACCATCTCCAGACGCGCAAAGGCTTCGCGGGTGCTTAAGGTCCCGCGAAGCCTTTCTAGCCCTAAACCATTTTCTGGTTCTAGCGCTTCTTGCGTCCGCCGCCGCCCAAGCCAGCGGCCTTGGCCAAGCCCGAACGGGTTTGGCTATATTCGGACGAGGTCATAGGATAATCTTTGGGCAGGCCAAATGTCGCGCGGTACTCATCTGGGGTGGTCCCGTGAGTGGTCAGGTGCCGCTTGAGCATCTTGTAAGGCTGGCCATCGATAAACGAAATAAGCGCGCTTGGCGTTATACTCTTGCGAATTTGACCTGGCGTTGGCTTTTGCGATGGAGAGGACGTCTCAGCGATCGCCACTGGCGCATCAATTGCAGCCAGAGCCTTATATACAGAATTGATCAGGTTTGGCATTTCTGCGGGTGGGACAGAATTATTGCAAACGTAGCTCGCTACAATGTCAGAAACGATACCGATTAATTTGTCAGTCATGAATTGCCTCTCGATCTTTGGGGCTCATTACTGGAACCCGGATAATTGTTCAACTTGAAATTCAGGTTTTTCCCAATCTTTTGAAGATTAAGGATCAAAGGCTTATATCAGCAGCCCAATTGATAGCATTCTTCGTTAAAAACCGGCTCGGAA
>Ga0209499_1001455_pt1 | contig 16371 bp, 10 predicted proteins | sample C_130208_EF_Meta_FD_187306 | JGI IMG/M metagenome (GOLD analysis project Ga0209499, IMG submission 187306) | Freshwater microbial communities from Lake Croche, Canada to study carbon cycling - C_130208_EF_MetaG (SPAdes) (version 2) | ecosystem: Environmental > Aquatic > Freshwater > Lake...
GTGGCAACTCAGCACGTCTTGACTTTCTTTGGCTCTCGGCTTGGCGTACCAATTCGCTGCCGGCCTACCTCGCTTTCTATCCTGAGGAGCGTGCGGCATCCATGGTCACAGTTGAAAAGTGGAAGCAGGTCACGAATGCTGTCTTCCACATGTACGTTGATGTCTTCAAGGCTCGTAGCATGTCCAAGGCTGCTATTCCGCCGAAGTACCGTCCGCTCATTTATGGTATCCACAATAAGTACATGACCGAGCTCAAGCCGGCAGGCAAGTCTGTGGACTGGCGTGCGGTTCTGGAGTACATGAACTCAAGGGATATTCCGCAGATGCTGTTTGTGATTAACTGGGACCTGCGTCAGGCACAGCAGCAGGCGGGTATTCCTCAGCTTCCGTTCGAGCCTCCGGCAACTGCAGGTACGAATGTGTCTCCAGTGGATCCTGAGATGCCGCCGCTCGAAGAGATGCCTCCCGTCTCTGCCTAAGCAAATATTGTTGAAGCGCGTTCTAAAAATTTTTAAAACCATAAACTTATTTATTTTTTACATTGGCTTTAATAGAATGCAACCCCGTAACGAACCGCCTGAGCCAAATGCAGGAGCTCCAGTGGCGCCAGTGGTAATACAAGATGAACCATTATCACGCGGCCGAAATTACCAACCGCCTGCAGCAGCTATGGCAGATCGTCTTCATGCAGGAGAAAATATAAGCGATGATCAGCTAACACCTGATTTACTACAGATTAAGAAAATTAGAAAATATTTAAAAGAAAATCCTATTGATTCTGCGTTTTGGCGTTGGCCCGAGGCGTACAGAGGATTAACTGATGATGAAGCTTATGATAAGATGGCTTCAGATCCTTATTGGATGAGGACTATAACAGGGTCTGACACTCCATTAAGTATTTATTCGACGGCCAGTAACTTTGTAGGCTCTCGTACTCATACAACTCCATCAAACTATTCTTCTTCACCTAAATCGCGTGAAGGAATTAGCGATGAAGAAGCTCAAGCAAGAAAAAATGCTATTATGGAACAAGAAAAAGAAGACTGGAAACCGTCAAGATGGACACCTAGTGGACTTATGGAAAACAGAAGGCCTTATTATATATCCAAAGCCGATAGAAACAGAAAAGGCTTACCTGAGTTTAAGAAGGCAAAAAGATGGAGTTCATCGACACGCAGTTTTCTTACTCCTACAGAATTAAATGAACTGTTAGATGGCAAATCAGAGGACGAACGCTATTTTCAATTAGCAAAACGTAGTATCCCTCACGAAGAAATAGTAGAACTTCTTTCATACGGTCCACCACCGCCTTTTAAGCGAGCCACCTACTTCAAAATGATTGGACTTGGTGGAATGCGTAAAGTCTCTCGCAAGAACCGTAGGAACACCCGTAAACGCCGCAACACCCGTCGCAACTAGACGTGCGTTTGACTTTCAAACTCTATACATGTAAACATACCAGAAGTATGTGTGGAATTTGGGCAATTTTAGGTAAACTTGCCCAAACTCAAGATGTGAAGAAACATCTCAAAGCTCTTGAAGCACGAGGCCCCGAATACACTGCTTGTGTGGAAGTCTCAAGTATAGAATCGTGTGAAGGCTCTCTTCCAGGAATGATGGGTAGCACGTTAAATCAAATGCTCCTAGGATTTACTCGGTTAGCGATAAATGGCCTTACTCCGGCCGGTCATCAGCCATTTCAGACGAAAATAACGTATACAGTGTGTAACGGCGAAATTTATAACTATTTAGAACTCGCCAAACGCTGGAATATGAACCTGGAAGAAGGCACTAGCGACTGTGCTGTTTTACCCTTTCTAATGCAGCGTTTGCAAATAAAGGATGTCTGCCGTACTTTGGACGGCGTCTTCGCATTTGTTCATGTAGATGTTAAGAACCATAAGGTCGTCGTTGCGAAGGACCCCTATGGTGTTAGACCGCTTTTTCAAGCCGAATATACCGATGGTAGCATGGCTTGGAGTTCAGAACTTAAGGGTCTTCCTCCAGGATATACAACAGTTGCTCATTTTCCTCCTGGGACCTATCGTGTATACGATTTGAATTCAGGGCGTTTACTTGAAGCCTATCGTTACCATACGGTTCCGCATGTAAAACTTGCGACCTTTCAAACTCTTAACACAGCCCAGCAGGCTTTACGGGACGCTCTGCTTTCAGCCGTAAGAAAACGTCTTCTCTCAGATCGCCCTATTGGTGCTCTTCTAAGTGGTGGTGTGGATAGCAGTCTGATCGCTGCTATTGCCGCAAGGGAACTCGCAAAGAAAGGTAAGCAGCTCCATACATTTAGTATCGGCATGCCTGGGTCGACAGACTTAGCATTTGCGGCCAAGGTCGCCTTGCATATCAATAGCATTCATCATGAAGTCGTTGTCTCTCCTGAAACATTTCTTGATGCTATACCCCAAGTGATTTATGATGCTGAGACGTATGATATTACATCGGTTCGTGCCAGTGTGGGCAATTGGCTCATTGGAAAGTACATTAAGGAAAACACGGATATTAAGGTTGTCTTTAATGGTGATGGAAGCGATGAAATTGGTGGCGGCTATCTCTATTTTTACAATGCGCCTAGCAATGAGGAGTTCGAGGCGGAGTGTGAACGTCTCTTAAAAGAACTCCATATTTTTGATGTTCTTAGGTCCGACCGTAGCGTCGCTGCGCATGGCCTTGAAGCACGCACGCCGTTCTTGGATAAGAACGTCGTAGCAACCTGGCGGGCCATTCCTACAGGATTTCGTAGACCCGTCCATGGTGAAACCGACAGAATGGAAAAGCAAATTCTACGTGATGCATTTCGTGAGGATAATTATCTACCCTTCGAGGTTCTGTACAGAAAGAAGGAGGCATTTAGCGATGGTGTTAGTAGCCGAGAAGATAGTTGGTACAAACGCTGTGCCGAGTATGCTAAGAAGGAAGGCCTAGGTATCAGTGAAATCAAAACCATGACACAACTTTGGCACAATCCGCCGAAAACAGAGGAAGCCTTTTGGTATCGCCGTATTTTCGAGCAGCATTTTCCATGGCTAGCGGCAAAGACTATTCCGCATATGTGGATGCCACGATGGGTTCAAGGTGCGACTGACCCTAGTGCGAGGACACTCACGAGTTTGTATTGACTTAGACAAACAATCCCATAAAGTAAGATGTCGTCAACACCTGCTACAAGTTTAACTCTTGTAACAAGTGGCTTACAGGACGCCCGGTTACAACCGCCCCGTGGTAATCCTGATATACACCAGTTCATTAATGTTATACGAAAAACCACCCGCTGGGCCGCACAATGGAATCGCGTAGACTTCGATGGTGCGCCTGCTTTCGGCCAACGTGTCAGTATGACCTTGCCACGTATCGGCGAACTCATCTCAGGATTTACTCTTGTAGTGACTATGCCGGATATTTATACAACACAGGCTGCTGCTAAGCTAGCTGCTGGACAAAACTTCCTTGGTCCCACGTACGGCTGGACAAACAGTCTAGGACATTCCTTGATACAATTAATCGAGCTCGAAATCGGTGGTGTAATTGTGGAGCAATTCGACTCCGTACTTTTAGAAGTATTAGATGAATTGTATGAAACAGTGGAAGCTACGGTCACAAAAAACGCAATGATCAAACGAGCGGCTACAGGATTTGGCCCAAGTACGTTTCAAGGAACGGCTACCACGCCAGTCACGGTCTATGTGCCTATACCGTTCTGGTGGAGCCGACCTGGCGTATATAGTCACGCCTTACCTATTCAAGCCTTAACGGCAGATATCGTGCGTATTCACGTAACCTTCCGTCCTGTTGCACAGCTTTTCTACACGGACGCACGTGTTAATCAAAATACAGTAGGATTTAGAAAAACCGTTGATATTTCTGGCGCAATGTGGAACCTTGAGGGCGGTAGATTCTGGCAAGCACAGCCTCTAGCGACCACCAAGGTCTACACAATGAATGCTACTATGCCTCAAACAGGCGTCAAAGGAGAACTCATACCAAATATCACGTTTCCTAACAAACTCTTTCTACAAGATGCTTATGCACTCATCGAATACATCAGTCTTGAAGAAGCAGAAGCCATTCCCTTCCGTACAGCTGAGCTCACCTATCAAGTTGAGCAACATTTACAAGTACCAGTCGTAAATACGTTGGGAACTCAGGTAGTCCGTGTAAATCTTCCCTATGCCAATCCGGTGAAGGAACTTCTGTGGGTTGCTCAGCGACCTGAAGCAGCGGCGTATAATGCTACATTCTTGTTTACTAGAGACCTTGCAGCCTACACTACGACCAATCCGTGCCTTATACCTTGGTGGCCTGATGCACAACCGGTTCCCTCTCAGACAACGAACTGGCAGGTTGTACCGGCATTTCAACAATCATATTCTGAGCCTATTCATGGAGCTTCGCTTCTCTATAATAATATTGACCGGTTCGTACATGATGGTGCAAGCTATTTTCGTGGACTTGTGCCAGCACTCAGCTATGTTAAAGCCCCAGTCTACAATCGCTACGTGTATGCCTACAATTTCGGTCAAAAAGAGGAGCGATTATTGTATGAAGTTAAGGGAGCTGCGAACTGGGATAAAATCCAGAGAAAGGAGCTCTATGTTACAATGAATAGGGGTGTTAATCTAACTGCACCACCGAATATGAACCTAATGGTGTATATCACTGTTTGGAATGTTTTTAAGGTGTTTGGTGGACGTGGTGGTATGTTGTTTACAAACTAACGGGTAACAAGCAGCTTTTCAGCGGCAGACAACTTCCTATACATACGGTATGCAGTTTTGAAGGCAGCACGAGTTTCACCTGTCTTATCAGTTGGATCTGCCTTATGCTTAGCATGGGCGAACGCAAAGTACCGATTTACATTCTCTACATTCGAACGAGGCTGGAAGTTCATTGGCGGACAGTTGTTTTCATTGGCGAAGTCGGCATGCTTCCCTGAAGCAATACAACAGTCAGCGCCAATAATGTACGTAATAGGGTAACCATTAATACGAGTGTGTAGGTCATACACAATCGTATTAGAAAGAGAGGAAGAGCACCAATCGCAATTCATTTTGGAAGGAAGAAAGGAAGGAACCCCAACGTCTACTTATACAGATTACTATTGTTCAATTTTTTTACCATGATAATACAATATTACCGTATGTAACTGATGTATTTCCTCCTTTTGTATTCACAACTGTTCCAGTTAAATTTGCTACATAGGAGGATCCGCCACCGCCACCACCAGCCAATTCAAAAGAACCCTCTCCGCCACCACCTCCGCCGTACCATCCACCGCCACCACCTCCACCCAATCCTGGGCCAAAACCGCCAACATATCCGCTAGCAGTTCCACCAGATTGGCTGCTCCCTATGCCTCCTTGTCCTTCAGTAGTTTGTGTTCCACCAGTTGCATTGCCTGATCCTGATGTATCTGCACCAGAGTCTCCTACCAAGCCGCCACCATTACCACCATTGGCGCCTGCTTTTTGCGAGTCGCCACCACCACTACCACCGCCTCCAGCAGTGACTATATCTACAGAAGACCTCTGTATTGCTGATCGTCCACCACCATTGCCGCCGCCACCGCTACCGCCGCCATCATTAACAATAATGCCAAGAGTTTCATTTGCAGTTACTGCTAGTGTCCCAGAAACTAATCCGCCATATCCTCCTGCAGAGAATGGTGTTGAATCACCCCAAGATCCTCTTAATACTACATCTAGTGATGTAATACCTGTAGGAACCGTAAATGTTCCTGACGCTGTAAATGTTTGCGTTCCAAGAGCGCCGGCACCCGTCCAAGCAGATTTATTCAAAAAAGCGCCCATATTGATGGGTGGCGCCGTTGGTCCATACGAACCGTCGAAGAACCTTATCGCTGAATAAGATTGTAAATGATACCCACGTGCTCCACCGCCGTATCCTGAAAAAATAGTAGATAGGCAAGATATCGTTAGGTTAATTGTAGACGTAACTGGTGGAGGGACACCACTATACCACGATAAGGTAACAGAGCCATTACCGCCAGTACCAGCACCAGAACCAGTGTCACCGGCACCGCCAGCACCACCACCACCAAGAGTATTTGTAATTATGGTAAACCCTGCATTATTGGAGGAAGAAGATCCGCCGCCGCCTCCTTCGCCACCACCTCCACCGTAATAACCTCCGCCACCACCAGCAATAAAACTACTTGCGCCAGTAAATGTGCCACCAGTAAGTGTGCTACCAGCACCTCCATAAGAACCACCTCCTGATCCCCCACTACCTGTCCCTACACCAGTTGTTATACCACCACCACCACTTGTTCCTGCTCCACCACTTCCTCCAGTTGCGGAACCACCAGCACCACCAGCGCCTCCAGAACCTGGACTACCTCCAGCTCCACCTCCACCGCCGACGACTGCAACAACTGAACCAAATGCGAGATTACTAGATTTTAAAACGCCTGAATATCCTCCACCAGAGCCACCTCCATCACGACCAGCACCGCCTCCTCCTATTGTTCCATTTCCTATCGTAGTAGCAGCTCCGCCGCCGCCACCTTCCCCAACTATAATATAATATCTTGTGCTAGCGAGTGCTGCTGACCATGTTCCTGTTAAAACACCGCCCGCGCCGCCAACATCCCCATTTTCAGCATTGTAACTACCACCTCCGCCTGCACCCGTCAAGGCTATAGTTACATTGCCATATATATCACTTGGCGCATCCCAATAATATGAGCCTGGCACCGTTTCGGCCTCGCCAGATGCGCGTGCCCAAGCAGTGGCGGGAGCAATATATTGGACAGGTGTACAAAGACCTTGTAATGATTCAACACTTGGATTAGGCGGACTTGGCAATAAAGCCTTTACTGTGGCTATATACCAATATGTATTTGTAGGAGTATCTGAAACACTAGCTGTATCCCCTGTAACCGAGCTGGTACTAACTACATTCGTCATAAGTAAATTGTATGTACCAGTCTGGGTTGCTGAAGAATAAATATGAATTTGCCATGATGTTGCTGCAACAATAGAACCAGACCAAGTCACAGAATATCCAGAACCTGAAACAGATATGGATACAGCAGTTGGCGCTGGCGGTGCCATTTATATCTCACTTTTGTTTTTCTAAATAATCTATCCGCTCGTTTAGTGTCTTCACAGCCTCAATCAGAAGCCCCACAATATTACCGTAGGCTACGCTCTTCACATGTTCGCTCGACGTATCTGTGATGACGACTTCGGGGAAAACCTCTTCAACTTCTTGTGCGACTACACCAGTTTTACGTGGACCACCTTCAATTGCATTGTAGTATACACCACGTAGAAGTTTTAGCTTCTCAATCGCATTATCGATAGTTACAATATTCTGTTTGAAACGTCGGTCGGAATACGCTGTAATATCACCACTGGCTGTAATGCTGCCTGTTACACTTAATACAGTTCCATCAAATGTTAAATTTGTTTCAGCGTTTGCTGTGTTTGCGCTTTTCGCCGTCATTACATGAGTATTGGCTGTGTAATTCGCAATGGATACAAATCCAGGTCCTGTAGGTCCTGTGATACCAGTAGATCCTGCTCCAGTTGGGCCTGTAGTACCTGTGGTACCTGTAGGACCTGCTCCTGTAGGTCCAGTGCGCCCAGTTGTTCCTGTAGAACCAGTGGTTCCTGTAGGACCTGTTGAGCCTGCTCCAGTGGGGCCTGTAGTTCCTGTAGTTCCTGTAGTTCCTGTAGGACCTGTAGGACCAGTAGATCCTGTAGTTCCTGTAGGACCTGTAGGACCTGTTGGACCAGTGGGTCCTGTAGTTCCTGTTTTGCCTGTCGATCCAGTATCACCTGTAACACCTGTTCTACCTGTTGGACCAGTAGAGCCTGCACCAGTTGGTCCTGTAGGACCAGTGGTTCCTGTAGGGCCTGTTGAGCCTGCACCAGTAGGTCCGGTAGGTCCAGTAGAACCAGCACCACCTCCTCCACCGCCACCACCACTAGATAAATACGTAATGGTAATAGAACCATTTCCAGCGCTTCCTGTTGAAACCGAAGTGAGAGTAAACCCTGCACCGTTTGTTAAGGAAGAACCACCACCACCACCGCCAGCTTTACTACCTATTGTATACCCTGCGCCGCCACCTCCTCCGTAGTATCCTCCACCACCACCACCACCTGCTGTAAGAGAAGAACCACCAATACCTCCGTTCATTAAAACTCCGCTGATAAAAGACCCAGCTGTACCATTTGATACTCCTGTTCCTCCAGCACCGCCTTGACTGAGCGATGTACTGCCACCAATACCGCCGCCGGCCCCGCCGCCGCCATCAGTTCCATCAGCACCACCATTACCACCTAGCGCAGTGACAATATCACCCTGTCCACCACCGCCTCCTGCTACAACATAATACACACTCGTTCCATTCCAAATTGCTGAGTATCCACCACCTCCTGTAGCTACCGTACTACCAGGATTACCTGGATTACCGCCACCAGCATAGCCCCCAGCACTGTTTGTGCCCTGTCCACCTATAATTAGATAAAGTGTTTGACCTCCAGTAACAGTCAAGGTTCCTGTTACTGCTGCACCCACGCCGCCATTAGCACCTCCTCCACTTGCTGCAGTTGCTGTGATTGTGACACTTGTTATTCCAGTAGGGACTGTAAAGGATTGTTGACTACCACTATAGGTAAATGTCGATGTAGTATTACTATAGATAGTTCCTGCAAAAAGAGTATCAACATAAGCGTAGCCTGTGCTCAAAGATGAAATAAAGGCTTGACTTGTTGTAAATGTACTGGCAACTGTTAAGGATGTACCAATAACACCAGCTGGTCCTGTGTTGCCTGTAGACCCAGTTGGTCCTGTAGACCCAGTTGATCCAGCTCCAGTAGGCCCTGTTGGTCCAGTAAGTCCTGTTGGTCCTGTAGACCCCGTCGATCCAGCTCCAGTAGGTCCTGTGGGTCCTGTTGGTCCTGTAGACCCAGTTGATCCAGCTCCAGTAGGTCCTGTGGGTCCTGTTGGTCCTGTGGGACCTGTAGACCCCGTCGATCCAGCTCCAGTAGGTCCTGTAGGTCCTGTAGGTCCTGTGGGCCCTGTGGGACCTGTAGAACCCGTCGATCCAGCTCCAGTAGGCCCTGTTGGTCCAGTAAGTCCTGTTGGTCCTGTAGACCCCGTCGATCCAGCTCCAGTAGGTCCTGTAGGTCCTGTAGGTCCTGTGGGCCCTGTGGGACCTGTAGAACCCGTCGATCCAGCTCCTGTAGGTCCTGTAGGTCCTGTGGGCCCTGTGGGACCTGTAGACCCCGTCGATCCAGCTCCAGTAGGTCCTGTAGGTCCTGTAGGTCCTGTGGGCCCTATGGGACCTGTAGAACCCGTCGATCCAGCTCCTGTAGGTCCTGTAGGTCCTGTGGGCCCTGTGGGACCTGTAGACCCCGTCGATCCAGCTCCAGTAGGTCCTGTAGGTCCTGTGGTCCCTGTGGAACCTGTAGACCCCGTCGATCCAGCTCCTGTAGGTCCTGTTGGACCAGTCGGTCCTGTTGGACCAGTCGGCCCAGTCGGTCCAGTCGGTCCTGTCGGCCCTGTAGACCCAGTTGTACCAGTTGGTCCTAACCGATTTGTATTGACTAATTGATTTAAAGTTGGATTATAAACAACATATGTTGAAAAAACAGTAGTATTATCACTTGTCATATCCAATGTTAGACTACCAATTCGAGCTGAACCCGTGCTAAGATAAATTGAAGAAATAGCTTGAGCAGTGACTGTGTTTGTACTTGTATTAAAAGAGGATGTCCATATTTCATTAACAGTAATAACATTTAGGGTATTTGCATTAATTGTACTAGCTGTTATCACTTCTGCGGAAATGATACTTGTACTCACATTATTTGTATTAAAAGAACTAACTGACATACTGGAAATATTTGGCGCTAATGTGTAGCCTATTTCTTTTGTGAACACATTGTACTGAAGTAGACCACTTTGTGCAGCCGTGTTGACGATTGGCGCCACATAAAACCCGCTAGTTGTTGTATTTAGGGCACTTCCTGAAGCATTCAGAACGATACTGTTTGCTGTTTGACTTGTTTGTCCAGCCATCTGACCTATTGCGATAGCATTTGTTCCTTGGCTCGTTTTACCAGCGCCCTGTCCAATAGCAATAGCATTTTGTCCTTGCGTGTTTTGTCCTGATGTTGTACCAATCGCTATGCCATAGGCAAGCTGTCCTGATTGTCCCGCTTGATATCCTATTGCAACATCGTATCCTTGTTGTCCATTTGATCCCGCAAAATAGCCTATTGCCACGTTAGAACCACTTGCTTGGGTCACACCAGTACTAAATCCTATGTAGACGTTATTATTTCCTGTATTAATATCACCAGCTCCAGGCCCCAACAGTATATTTTGTTCAAGAAGACGAAACGCCGAGGTACTGATACTTCCTGCATTTACAAATCCGGCTTGTATCGACGTAGTTGAAACAAACCCCGCCAGCATATAATTGGTAGATACTGCACCAGTTGACAAATTATAGGTATTCAGGTTCTGTGTTATCAATGTACCGGTCGAAACTGTAGGTGTCTGTATGCTATTAATCGTTATTCCGCCTGCAGTTAGAGAACCGATGTATGCATTACCACTACTTATATAGTTCACTCCAAGTGTAGAAATCGACGTGCTAGCTAGAGAAGCAAATGCAGTACTAATAAAGTTTGCGTTAAGTGTGCCAGCAAACAATCTACCTGTTGACACGTTATTTGTGCTAATGCTACCTGAAAAAAGGCTACCATTTATTTCAATGCCAGAGCTAATAAAATTCACAGTCAACGAAGAAATTGCTGTGCTAGCTAAGAAAGCGTTACTTGTTATCATAGTTCCAGACATGATAAAAGCAGTGGACACGTTGCCAGTAGAAAGCGTATAAGTATTCAGGTTCTGTGTGATCAATGTTCCCGTTGAAACTGTAGGTGTCTGAATACTATTAATTACTATGCCACCTGCTGTTAAAGAACCTATGTACGCATTACCACTGCTTATATAGTTCACCCCAAGCGTGGAAATTGATGTGCTAGCAAGAAGAGCATATCCTGTGCTCAAAAAAATAGTATATAATGAAGATGTATTTGTTAATCCAATATCGGCCGTTAAGGTGCTGATATTATTCGTTAAAACACGGCTAGTCGAAATAAAATTTGTTGAAACACCAGCAGCTCTTATACCTGTAGCAGTTATATTGTCAATCACAGCTCTACCGGTACTCATAAAACCGACGCTTAAAGAGCTTATTGCGGTGCTCGCCAAATAAGCGAAACCAGAACTAATATTGTTAGAAATAAAGGTACTTACTGACATAGTACTCATTCCAGAGTTCGTCGTATAACCTATTTCTTTTGTAGTTGGATTATACTGAAGTAAAGTATTTTGATTAATCGTATTTTGAATAGGGGCTACATAAAAACCAGTCGTTGTAGGATTTAGAGCGTTACCTGAAGCATTGACTACAATGCTGTTTGCGGCCTGGTTAGTTTGACCAGCATTTTTACCAATAGCAATAGCATTTGTACCCTGATTGGTATTTCCTGCACCATTTCCAATAGCTATATTATCAGAATACGGGCTTAAATACGCCATATTACTACCGATACTTATACCGGCATCAAAATTTACATTTGTACTAACAACTAAAAAACTATTACCAGTCGTTACAGATGTATAAGAAATTACTATGCTACCATCTACAGGCGAAGCGTTCGTTCCAGTGAATGCACCAGAAAATCCTACACCAGTCAACAAAGAAGAGCCACCGCCACCGCCCCCAGCCTTGGTAGGTGCTACATTGCCACCGCCGCCCCCACCACCGTAGAAACCACCACCGCCACCACCACCGCCATACGAACCAGGAGGTGTACCTACAGCTCCATTGCCACCTTGACGTAGTCCTCCCGCTTGTCCTGAAACAGTGCCTGTTCCTCCTGCGCCACCTACTGTTGTAGTTCCTCCTCGTCCGCCGAATGAGGTTCCACTACCGCCATTTACGCCAGTTGCACCTCCTGCACCACCAATTGCAGTATTAAATGTACTATCACCTTGTCCTCCACCGCCGCCAGCGATAACATAATAAATGCCCATTCCATCCCAAATCGCTGAGTATCCACCACCACCACCACAAGCTGTTTCTCCAGGAGCACCACCTCCACCGTAACCACCTGCAGTCGTAGTACCTCTTCCTCCCACAATCAGTTGTAGAACCTGACCAGGCGTTACGCTAAGTGTCCCTGTGATAACTGCTCCAGGACCACCATTTGCTCCTCCACCTGAAGCGCCGGCCATAGTGATTTGTATACTTGTAATTCCTGAAGGTACAGTGAAACTTTGTGTAGAACCAGTATAGGAATACGTATTTGTAAACATATACTGACCACTCACAGAAGTAAATAAGGCACCGGCCTGAAATTCATTTGTTTGAAGATAATTTGTAAAAACAGTTTGTGAATTTACAGAGCTTGTATTTATACCAAACGATTGTATAGAACTTGTATGTAACTCAACGCTACTCAAAAGAGGAACAATGATAGATCCAACATTCAATGTACTAGCAGTGATTGTACTAAATGTTACATTTGGTCCAAGAACGAATGATGCACCTATAATAGTATTTGCAGTAAGAGTTCCACCGACATTTACATCAGTATTTACATTCAAAATACCAGGAACATATAAATCCCCATTGGTACTTGTAAAATAAACGACACGACTGTGGTCGTTGAATCGGGACATACCTCTATTTAATCCTTGTTAAAACCTGCGTTAGACGCTATCCGCAATGTAACTTCAATTGTTTCATCTGCACCACGAGGTAAGTTCACATCTGCTATACGACCGAACCGTGAAAAATCAATACTTCCTTTCCAACATGTACCTTGATTTATGTATTCATCTAGATGTTTCTTAAGTTCTTTTACGGCGGGTTCAGTTAAGGGTATGCCAAGCTGAGTAAATTTCTTCAAAAGCGTAATCGATTCACGAACCCGTGCGTCTTTAGGTTTAAGAGATACTTCTACGTCCATTCCTATACCATCTCTACGTCTTCTACTTCTTGCGTGTACCGCAATGTCATTCGTGTTTGCGAATCTACTTGTAGAGGACTACTGAATGCACGTGGATCGCCGCCGCCTCCACTCATAATCCCTCGTTGGTTTCCTAGAACAGCAGCTCCACTAGCCATACGATTGGATACATCTCGGCCACCAGCCGGGGTCGTCCTCTGTAGTTCTTCAAGCATCTGGTCAATCTGTGCATAGAGTTGAACTACAAACGTCGTATCCTTCGCCATGCTTCTGTCGAGTTCGGCTTTCACATCTTGAAGAACCATTTTTGCAAGTCGAGTATTTCTCTGTTCGACTGCATCGGATGACTCCACGAAGGCCTTTGCCACAGCGCATCGGTCTCTCTGAATAGCAACATCCATCTCTGGAACTACGCCGTTTGTATACGAAATCATATGAGGAACATGTCCATCAATCCACGTAAATGTTAAACTAGGCGCCGCTGTTCCTGCAGGTGCAGACAGAACAACCCACTGAGGCTTTTCTGCGATCAATGTCCCAGTAGTATAATAACCGTCCTCAACAAGGCCTATCTCTTTACAGGCCCAGCCCTCAGGAATAGTCAGCTTGCCTTGCTTTCCAACCGTGGACTGCAGGCCACCTACAATATCACCAATGATAGCAGGCAGAAGTTCATCCTTATCGGCGTATGTATACGTTCCACATGAACGCATAGCCATATCACGGAGCATATGCGAGTTGTGATCCGAACCAAACCCCAAAGTATTCACAGGTGTACCAGCAGATACGCTACGATTAAGTAGTGTCTTTAGCCCTGACCCCCCAGTAATACCCTGATTTACGTGACCATCTGTGAGGATGAATACGGAATCGACCGACAAAGTTAGCTCTCTTAGAGCCACAATAGCAGCCTCCATATTAGTTCCACCATCCGCACGAAGAGCATCAATAATTGTATGAAGCTCAGAACGGGTCCCAGAACTCAGCACAATGCCATTCGCAAGGACAGTTGCATCAGAATTATAGGAAATAATCGTTAAACAATCTTTATCTACTAGTGAATCAACTAGAAGATGAAGAGTACGTTGCAAAGCTCTAATACGTTCGCCTTCCATACTACCACTTGTGTCTAGAAGGAGAGCAAGGTGAAACTGGGTTCTCTGCGCCTTCGCCCTAGGAAGGATCTTTGCGGCGACATAGATCGTTTCATTATCTGTGTAGGAGCCAATTGAAAACATTTTAACTATCGACGATTACGATAACGACGGGTCAATTTTTTGTTTCTACGGTTCTTGGCTGTTTTCTTTCTTCTACCTGCGTTTTGTGCCGCTAATTGCTCTGCTGTAGGACATACTGAAGCAAATCGTGCATCTTTCATTAACTTAAACAGTTTTGATGCTGGCCAAGCTGCTTGAGGCATTGAAGCATCAGGACGACTACAGATAATCTCAATATCTTGATACAGCGTTCTTGCTATTTTCTCAAGAATTTGTGAAGGATGCCCACATAGTCCGTTATTTGTTAGAACTTTAATGGAAACATTTTTTGCAAGTAGCATCACAATCATCTCCTTAAGCATTCTACTACGCCTTGTGCCACCGAATAAATAATTAGCTAATCCTTCAACTGTAGTTCCATTAACCCCTATTACGGCAGGGTCAAGTCCTTCAAACATAGTTAACGTTCTATCAAAATCAAATAAGGCTACACGGTGCCCTTCCGTACGTTCTAGCCACGCATTACATATATGAACATGCTTTTCTTGAATGCCACTAAGCTTATCGTATTCTTCATCTTTGTACAAACCTGAATCAGCCAGCTCGTCGTAAGCAATTTGTCCTTCTTCAGAGAGTAACTCGTAGAACCCAACATAATCGGGGAACTTTTTACTTAGTTTTTTTCCAGTATCTTCAATTGAACCGACCTTTACGCATGTTATCTCTGAGCAATATCCTACATACTCGATATGGTCTCTGTCATTATCGAAAAATATACCTGCGGTAAATTGTTCCATCTTATAAAGGGTATTTATTTATAGTACTATAAGAGCCAAGCAGATGTTGGGTTCATAGGCCACTACTTCTGTAGAATTGGACGCAAACTTGGTTCTTTCTAACGTGATATTCTCAGCTTGGCCTCTTAAGCCAGCAGAAAGTTTCAGCGTTGTACGCAGACAGAGAAAAGAAACAGACTGGTCCGAATCCATCCACTTCATATCACATACAATCTTACCACCCAAGTTTGGAACAGTTACACTGCTATACTCATCGTGATTACCAACTGAGATAGGGCAGCCGGTTTCCTTGCACAGGTCGTCGACAGTAGGTTGAAACGGGATGCCGTTGAAAGAGCAGGAATAGATAGCCACGCCGTTGGATACTTCAGCTGGGACTGAGTAGATTGTATGGATCGTAATATTCTCATTCTTGACTGGGACTGTCGGGGAAACTGATAGGTCTACAACCGTAAACACAGAGTTGGTGTTGCAGTTGGAGACCTGGACGGAATTCTGGGCAGCAGCAAATACAGCCATCATAGATAGAAGAAGAGTGAGCATTTTCTATCTAGAAGTAATAAATCTGTTTTTAAGTTTACTTCGCGCTCCACGTATCATAATTAAAATCGCTTTCATTTGGCCATGCAGATACAGCATATCCCTCCACATTATATGTGTGAGAGCCACCCACAACTAGATGGTATACCTGTGTCATAGGAGACATTGGCTTATACTCAATCGTATTTACAATGCGACCTCCAGTAATAGTCTGTAATTCAATACCAGTTATTAATTTTAGAAGACGGGTCTTATCAACACCAAGCATAACACGCTTTTCCTTTGTTCCGTCCGCTAAGATCACTGTGTGCTTCTTACCATACGTAAATCCAGCAATGATTTCGGGTTCGGCAACATAGAAATTGCGGTCTTTAGAAATGTGAGGATGGTGGGCAGTTGTGGTATGCTCGCCGTTGATGACTACCATACTGCCGGCGCCGAGAATAGGACGATGGAGCGCTTCAACAGTATTGATTTCACCAAAGGCGCCACGGACTTTATCACCAACCAAGACCTTTTCAATTGGCTTCGTTGTTCCATCGTGCATACAAACTTGGGAACCTTCTAGAAAGCAGCCGAATTCTGCATCATCAGAGGATGAGCTACATGCATTGCTTGCAACAACCTGTACAACTAAAGAATTATAATCAAATGGCCTTAATGTCCAAAGTGCTAAAATTACAGTATTGTCACTATATGGTAATCCAGGAATACTATATTCTCCTAAATTATAAATATCGGATTGAACAATACCATCCACATCCGTAATATTTATTGTAT
>Ga0209499_1001457_pt1 | contig 16362 bp, 14 predicted proteins | sample C_130208_EF_Meta_FD_187306 | JGI IMG/M metagenome (GOLD analysis project Ga0209499, IMG submission 187306) | Freshwater microbial communities from Lake Croche, Canada to study carbon cycling - C_130208_EF_MetaG (SPAdes) (version 2) | ecosystem: Environmental > Aquatic > Freshwater > Lake...
TCATGGAGTTTTTTAAAAAATTAGGGACCGATATTGTTTCGCATAATGTGCATTGGGGGCCTTATGGGGCGGGCCAACAAACCACCCGAGGAATGCAAAGTTATCTAAAGGGGGTAAGTTCGGGTTTCCATACCTTTGGATTATTATGGACTCCAGAAACCTATTCCTTTTACATCGATGGACTTAAGTTTTATGAAGTTTCCGCTGGGGTCTCTCAAATTCCCGAATATCTGATTTTGAGTATGGAGATTCCTAGCGTCTTGGCTGATATTAGTAAAACGGTTTTTCCCGATGTTTTTTCTGTGGATTATGTGAAGGTGTATCAGAAAAAATGAATCATGTTTTTTAATTAGTTCTTCTGCCAACGATACTTATGAAAAATTTTAGAGGGAGGTTGATTTTATTTTTTTTCCAAATGCTTTTTTTTGCCACCTATGGCCAAAAAAAAGAGCTACCCAATATTATTATTATTTTGAGTGATGATCAAGGTTGGGGTGATCTCGGCTTTAATGGAAACCAAGCTGTTTCTACTCCAATACTTGATAAAATGGCAAAAAATGGTGTTTCCTTTCAGCATTTCTATGTAAGTCCAGTTTGTTCTCCCACCCGTGCTGAATTTTTGACAGGTCGCTACCATGTTCGCGGAGGTGTCTCCAGTACTTCTACGGGTCGTGTGAGATTAGATTTAGATGAAACAACCATAGCCCAAATTTTTAAAAAAGCAGGTTATTCAACTGCCGCCTATGGAAAATGGCATAATGGAGGCCAAGCACCTTATCATCCTAATTCCAGGGGATTTGATGATTTTTATGGATTTTGTTCGGGACATTGGGGCAATTATTTTAATCCCATTCTTGAACATAATGGTGAAATTACCAGAGGTAAAGGATTTATAACGGATGATTTGACCAACCACGCGATTGATTTTATAGGCCAACATTCAAAATCCCCCTTCTTTCTGTACTTGCCACTGAATACTCCTCATAGTCCTATGCAAGTGCCGGAAAGTTATTGGGCTAAATATAAAAATATCGAATTGACTCAAAAAGGATCAATAGCTTCAAAAGAAAATATTTTACACACAAAAGCAGCACTGGCCTTATCAGAAAATATCGATTGGAATGTAGGCCGATTGTTGGGCCAATTGGATCAATTAAAACTTACTAAGAATACCATCGTTATTTATTTTTCTGACAATGGACCCAATGGTCATCGGTGGAATGACGGAATGAAAGGAATTAAAGGCACAACGGATGAAGGTGGAGTTAGGTCCCCTTTGATCATGCAATGGCCTGGAAAATTAAGAGGAGGGACCCAAATTAAAACGATAGCCAGTGTTATGGATTTATTGCCGACTTTGGCGGACTTGGCCAATATTCCTATGGATTCAAAAAAGCCATTGGATGGAAAAAGTCTTAAGCTATTATTATTGGGCCAACCAAATTCCTATGACGCTGATCGTATGATTGTTAATTATTGGAATAATCAATCAAGTGTTCGCTCACAAAATTTTAGATTATCTGCTGATGGTGCCTTATATAATCTAGAAGAGGATTACCATCAAACCAAAAATGTGGCGAATGCTTTTCCCTCCGAATATCAGAAACTTTTAACGGTAAAAAAGAATTGGGAATTAGAGGTATTATCGGAACTTCCAAAAGAAGATACTAGGCCGTTGATCATAGGTCATCCCGATTTAAAATTGACCCAGCTTCCTGTCAGTGAGGGTTTGGGTCATGGAAATATTAGGCGTTCAAATCAATTTCCCAACGATAGCCACTTGACAAATTGGTTAACTAAAGAAGATTTTATTAGTTGGGACGTGGCTCTCGAAAAAGAAGGCAATTTTAAAATTGATGTATATTATTCTTGCTCCAAAGACAATATAGGTTCGGAATTATCTGTCAGTTTTGGTGAAAATTCAGTCAAAAATGTGATAAAAAAAGAAAATAATGTACCTCTAATCGGGATGGAGCATGATACTGTGCCAAGAGATGAATCTTATATCAAAGATTTTATATCTTTGAATTTAGGAACCATTCATTTGAAACCAGGTCAGGGAATGCTTAAATTAATGAGCCAAAATTTGCTCAAAGCCAGTGACCTTGACATAAAATTAGTAACACTACGTCGTATCAATTAAACCAAATCCTATGAAAAATTTACTCACATTATTTTTGGTCTTTAGCACAATCGTTGCTTTTAGCCAGAAGCCCAACATCATTTTTATATTTTCTGATGACCATACTTCACAGGCCATCAGTGCGTATGGAAGTAAAATTGCCAAGACGCCCAATATCGATCGTATTGCAAATGCCGGTGCCATTTTGTACAATAATGTAGTAACTAATTCCATTTGTGGGCCAAGTCGGGCTACCTTATTAACCGGAAAATTCAGCCACATGAATGGCTATAAGGTGAATGAAAAAGTGTTTAACATAGACCAACCCGTTTTTCCTGAGGCCTTGCAAAAAAATGGATATCAAACCGCTTGGGTCGGAAAAATGCATTTAGGTGCTCTTCCTCATGGCTTTGATTTTTTAAATGTGTTGCCTGGCCAAGGATTTTATTACAATCCAGATTTCATTAATAAAAACAATGAAAAGATTCAATACGAAGGTTATGTGTCGAATTTGATTACTAAATTTTCTAAGGAATGGCTGGAGCAAAGAGATAAATCCAAGCCCTTTTTTATGGTGGTCGGTCATAAGGCCACTCACCGGGAATGGTTTCCGGACCTACAGGATTTAGGCTCCTATGATGATGTGAATTTCCCAATGCCGGATAATTTTTATGACAACTATGATGGAAGGCCTGCCGCCCGCGACCAAGATATGACCGTCGACAAAACGATGGTTTTGGGTCAGGATTTGAAGGTAAATGCCAACTACAACAACCCAACTTATAAGCGTTTTACGCCTGCTCAAAAAGCTGCTTTTTATGACTATTATCAAAATAAGGTTACTAAGGAATTTGAAGAGAAGCATTTGACTGGTAAAGCCTTGGTGGAATGGAAATTCCAACGATATATGAAAGATTATTTGTCCACAGCCCGTTCTTTGGACCGTAATATTGGCGAGCTTTTGGATTATTTAGACCAAACAGGTTTGTCTAAAAACACGGTGGTTATTTATGCCTCTGATCAGGGTTTTTATCTGGGAGAACACGGTTGGTTCGATAAGCGTTTCATCTACGAAGAGTCTTTAAAAACTCCTTTTGTTATTAAATATCCAGGGAAGATTAAGCCAGGGACTAAGGTCCAACAAGTCGTTTCAAATGTCGACTGGGCGCCTACCGTTTTAGATATTGCAGGTGTAAAACCAATCGAAGGAATGCAAGGAAAATCTTTTTATTCCTTGCTCGAAAACCCAAATAAATCATGGGATAATAAATCCTATTACCATTATTATGAATACCCGCAGCCACATAGCGTAGCTCCACACTTTGGATTGCGTACAGACCAATACACCTTGGCTAAATTTTATGGACCTCAAGATTCATGGGAACTATATGACATCAAAAAGGATCCAAAAAACATGAAGAATTTGTATGGCGATAAATCATACGCAGGAGTTATCAAGAAATTGAAGTCGGAGCTTAAAGCAAAAATGATTGAATATAAGGATACCGAAGCTTTAGAATTGTTGAATAAAGACGCTAAATAACCATGAAGAACAGTAAATTACTGATTTTATTAAACTTTTTTTTATGGGGAATAGCAGCTAATGCAACTCCAAATCCAAGTCTAGTTCGAATAGAAAAAAATGGTACTTTGAGGCTCAGTGCTGAAAAAGGAAAGGCCATTGGCCCCGAAATAAAATATATGCCAGAGTGGCGAGCATATGGTTGGTTTACCGCGGCAGACCGAGTAGAATGGCAAGTTCAGATTCCGGAAACGGGTATTTATGAGGCAAGTATCGAGTATTCTGTAGATAATTTAGAGGCGGGTAAACAATTTATTTTATTTAGCTCCACCACTAATTTGAAAGGAATTGTAGCTCGGAGTGGTTCATGGGAAACGTATAAATTAGCAAAGGTGGGGAAGATTAAATTAAATAAAGGAGTACAAAAAATCACCTTTAAGTCTCAAACGAAATTTGCCAAAGGAGCCATCTTGGATTTAAGGGAGGTTCGATTAAGCCAGGCTATTAAAAATTAAATGGCCTTGATATAATATAAATTTTGAGCAGACCATTTTTTTTACTTCCTTTCCACTTCAATTGTTTTTTAATTTAAAATAGATACGACCATGGCCAAAGGGATGAATTCAAAAAAATCCGAAAAGAAAGAGGCAACTAAAACGCCCAAGGAAAAGAAAGAGGAAAAAAGAGAGAAAAAAAGTAAGGCGAATTACCAATAAGCCCTTTTTGGGCTTATTTTTTTGTTCTTAAAAATCAAACGAATTCCCAAATGTAAATATTTAACGCGGGCTTTGATGATTGGAGTGCTGCTAGGCTAGGGGCTGGCAGTCCATTTTTACTTCAATTTTTCTTCGAGGTATTTATTGGCTTATAAGAGAAATGGTCAATCTATACCATTGGATACTAGAAAAAGCAAAGAAAATATTTCGTGTTTAATTGACCCTAAAGCTATACGGAATCGTATACGAACTCAAAATCCCATCACTGGTTTTTACAGACCAATAATAAACATTACCTGATTTTACCGTTACCCAAAGATTAGTATTGGTTGTGACGATTGGTGCCACCTGCCTAGTTAAAACTTTTGCCTGATCGGTGTCCATGTAAATTTCATAACTTAAAACGTTGGAGTCTGGATCCGCACCGGACCAAATAAGATTGACTTTTCCTGCATTAGGTGTTACACTTGATCCACTTACCGGCGCAATAATCGAAGCGGGGAATGGGGCATAGCTTGACGCTCCGTCTCCAGCTAGGTAAAATTTCCAAACTTCGCTGCTAGCCGTTTCTTTGGATTTGTTGGATTTCGAAATGACTTGCCAACGGTACGGCGTACCCCTCATGAGTGTTACCGTAGCTTTATTATCGCTATTGACTGATTTTGTCGCATTGGTTAAGGTGTTCAAATTGGTAACAACTAAATCGTAAATCTCAGTATCTTTTGCGGTGGACCATGAAAATTCAACATCGGCCGTTGAGAAATAGGTATTTTTTCCTTCATAACAAACTGTGTTATTGGCCGGCAACGTAAGTGCAGCGGCTGTCGGTGGTGGCACAACTACCACTGCCGGCGTGATCTTTTCGCCACCTTTTGAGCAGGCAAATATCAATAAGCTGATCCATAAAATTCCTAGATGTCTCATAGCTTAATTATTTTTAGCGTTTGATCCACGGTTTCACCTTGTACTCGAATTAAATAAAGGCCCGCAAAAAAATCACTTAAATCTACAGCAACCAACCTAGAGGAAGGAACGGTATGATTTTGGTTGGATACATGTAAACCAGCTGCATTGACGATGTAGATATCCACTTTTTTGTCTACTCCGTGAACATTTACTTGAATGGGTCCGTCCGTCGGATTTGGAAATGCACTGACCGACTCGGAAACAAAAAACTCCTCGACATAAATACCTTGGCAATGTAAATCAGTGCTCACTTGGAGTTTTACAAGGCCAGCGGGTAAGGCGGTGGACCAATTGGCCTCCGTTACTTTAAAGCTTGCCTCATTTATTTTCACTAAATAAGCAGTGGCGCCCCCTAATTGGATACTCATGGATTTATTACCTGCGTCGATGGTCGATTGAACGACCAAAGGTGCCGGTTCAGTGATTTTTACATCAAAGGCTTGTTGAAAATTCTTTACATTCTCTACGGTAAAGACCATGTTATATTCACCTAAAACCAAACCATTTAACACGCTATTGGCCACTCCTTTGGACATAATAACTTGTTTTTCGTATTTGTTAGGTCCTTTGACAGTTAAAGAATAGGAATAGTTGGTATTAAGAACCGATACTTTGATGGCTCCATTATTGGCACCGATACAGGTAGAAGCCACGACCTCCAACTTGAAATTGTTCGTTGGCAAGGTAAAGATTTCACACCCATTGACATCTACCAATGTACCTATTGGCGTATCATTGCATTTATCGACGACATCAGGCACGCCATCTTCGTCAGAATCGATGTAGGCCGACTGAATGATGGGAACTTGCGTGAAGTCTTTAAATAAAATATCTTTTGTGAACGATTTGGTCCCTCCCATCCATTGGTTCATGATGGAGGCATAAACTTGTCGGAAATCGTATTGCATATCCAACTCGTAGGAATAATTCGTACTGTCTGGAATGATAGGATTCTTACCAACGACCTTTGGATCTACTTTGTTGCCAAACAAAATAACCGGCGAAACCGAGCCATGATCTGTTCCATTGGTGCCATTGGAATGAACCGTTCTACCAAATTCCGATATGCACATGCCTAAGACACGATCTGATTTTCCCATTTGGTCCAAACTCTTCATAAATGCGGCGACTGCTTCATCTATTTCTTTTAAAAGCATTGCATGCGATCCTTGTGTTTTATCTGAAGTATCAACCTGCGCACTATGAGTATCAAAACCGCCAATTTGGACTTTATAAATTCTAGTCTGCATGCCCCCTGAAATAAGCCGACTAATAATTTTTAATTGGTCCGCTAAATTACTTCTTGGAAATGCATAGTCAGTTCCTTTTTTATATTGCTCCTTTAATATCTTCCCATAAATGTTTGACTGCTTGGCCATCAGCTGGAGGTATTTCAATTTCTCTCCAATGGGTGTAGAAGGATAAACATTGTCAAACTCATTAATGATCTCATAAAATGAATCTGGATTTGAAGCCACTACGCTGGTGAATGACCTTTTTCCAGTAAACATCAAAGAGGAATTACCTCCTAATTCCATGGATAATGGATGAGGGAAAAGCTCATTTGGGTATGCGTCCGGGAAATTAGGATGCTTAGCCTCTAGATAACGGGCGGCCCAACCGCTACTTTCATATTTTAGTGCATCTGAGGCTGAATGCCAAATATCCATCGACCTAAAATGCGAATAACTTGGTTGGGGATAGGCCACTGACTGCACAATTTTTAAACGGTTTTCCTTATGCAAAGATTGAAAACCTTTTAGCGATGGGTGAAGTCCTAATTCGGTACCTTCCAAAGGCAATATTTTGTTGTCCGGTAACATGACAGTGGATCGAATGTTGTTCAATTTAGACAACATATTCAATGGAATGACGGTATTTAAACCATCATTGCCTCCACTCAAAACAATGACCACTAAGATGTTTCCTTCAGCAATCGTTTGACCTAATTCGGATTGAGATCCTAAGCCAAGTGATTCATAGGGAATAGAAGAAAACAATGCTGGCAAGGCTGCCGCATGTGTCATTTGGTGTATAAATTTTCTTCTATCCATATTAAAACAGGTGGATTTCTCCCATTTGGAATAAGGCCCCAAACATATTTTCTAATCGATAACTTAATGTTGACCTAGTCTCTTCAGTCGGTTTGTTTATATGTGACTGATACAATTGCGTATAATATGAAGCTGCATTTCCGGCTAGGACACTGGCTTTAATCCGTGCTTTAGCCTTATCAGAAATAGGGGCGCACATGATTCTTTCTACCGTTTCATCGATGACCAGGTCGATGTTATCCGGAGATTTTAAACTGCTGACAAATTTAATTTTGTCTATTTGCCAATGAACATTTCCTTTGGTATCGCCTGAGCCTACGTATGCACCCCATTTGGCAATACCATTTCCCGAATTAGACCTTTTAGCTATCGTATCCGAATTGATCCAAAACAAATCGTAGACTGGGTCTTGATAATAAGCAGGCCAGCCAGATACGTTGGGTGGACCGGTATAATTCAAACCTAAATTTCCCATTTCCCACTGTAAATTTCTGAATTTATAAAAATTGGCTGTAAGGGGGTCTGAAAAGCGTTTTGGAATATCTCCTCCTCCCGTATTGAACAAATTCATGTCAAATTCCTTGTAAAACCCAAACATGAATTCAATAGGCGATTTAATCATGGAATTATAAAATGAGGTATCGAAAAAATGAGCGCTTCCTAAAAGTGCACGAAGCGGAACCATGAGTTCATAATTATTTTTACGTAATAAATCGGCCATGGGAGTAATGACTTTTTTTTCTACGGTATCATTAATGATTGGATAGCAGAAAAACTGGTAAAGCCTTCTACACAGGTACATAGCACATTCGTTCGTGCTAAAAATCATGTCGATCGCCTCGTCTAATTCTTTTTTACCCTCTTGACCTTTTCTACCTTTGATTACACGATTGCTATAAAAAGCGGAGAATTGTTTATCTGTATTATCGTGGTTCCAATCGTTGAACATATTAGTGATGGGCCCAGTCATTTTGTTTTTACTGTCATTATTGTATTGCCACCCTACTAAAACTCGGGCCATTGTACTGACATCTTCTTCAGTATATTTTGAATTAGCTCCTTTCCCAATTGTAAATAATTCCTGTAGTTCCCGGGCATAATTTTCATCAGGTTTGTTTTTTTGACTGCTTTGTAGGTTTAAATAATCCAGCATTAACGGATCCAATGTTATTTTATAAATCGTGGATTTATAAGATTCAAAAGAGGAGTTAAATAGAGTCATATAGTATTGATATAACATTTTGACGCTACCTTCTGCGGCAACTAAAAGGTTATGAAGGAAGAAAACCATGCGCCAGTTGACCGAAGTACTTTGCTGGACCATATTTCTAAAAAGCCATGCATCATGCGAATTTTGTCTGGGTCCAGGTGATCCATTGGGTTCTGGCGCAAAAACATATTCTTTTCCCGGTTCTATATATATGTGTCCTTGTTTTTCCGTTTCCTCCTTCGTGATTTCATAATCATAGTCATTGACCGGAACACTCGGTTGTTTTTCAGGCGTAAAAATCAAGTCTAAGGATTTTTGTAAAGTAAGGTTGTTGATGTCTGTTAAATGCCTATTTGCGTAACCTGTTAAAACACGATTTAACAAATGTTTCTTTTGAGGTGTTCCCCAAGTTCCAGTATATGGTTCTAGTCCAGAATTGACAACGGTTCTTGATGCCCGGGCCTGTTCGATTTTTGAGAAATCGACGTTTTCTTTGCTAAATTGGGCTACTAAATCTATTTTTATTGTATTTTGCATCAGAACTATAAGTTTTCAAATATATATTATTTATTATTAAAAATAGTTATAACATATTTAAAGGTCAGGTATTTAATCCATGAAAAGAAGAGAATTTGCAAAAAATACCTGCCCAGCTTTAGTGTTTTCGATGCTAGTTGCTTTAGTTTCGGAATCGTGTTATAACACAAAAGAAGAGTCAATGGTGATTGTTCCCCAGGAGGAAAAAGAGTATTTGGATCGATTGAAGGCGATTGGTGTTGCGGGGTATTTGCAAGTTCAAAACAAGGTTTATTTCAACCTGAAACATAGCACTTATTCGAAGTTATTAACAGCTATCAACTTTGTAAATGATCTCGATAATGGAGTTTTATTACTGAGACAGAGCGACACAAGTTTATTGGCCTTTGACAATTGCTGTCCGCATTTGGGAACTAAAAATCAATGGAGCTTTCAGAGCAATAAATTTAAATGCGCTAACCATGGAAATAGTTTTGGGATTGATTCAGGTCAGACGGCTAATTGTAGTTCAAATAGCACTTATGGTAATTTACGTGTATTTAAAACCTTGCTATACAAAGATTTATTGACCGTAGATTTTAGTTGACATGCGTGTTAACTAATCCACAAACGCTTCTCTAATTGTCGCTTTTGTTTTTTGAATTTCCGCTGCTGTTAGCGATCCCAAGATTTTTATAATTCTTTTCCGATCTATCGTCCTAATTTGATCGATAGCTATCCAGCCAACGGTATTTTGAAGATTCGTTTTTATCCGGGTGGGATAATTCTTTGAATGAGTGGTTAAAGGGGCAATGACAATTGTTTGCAGGTATTTATTCATTTCGTTCGGCGAAATGATCACGCATGGTCTAGTTTTTTTCATTTCACTCCCTTGGGTAGGATCTAAATCGACTAAAACGAATTGATGTTGTTTTAAGTCCATTCCTCAAATGTTTCATCTTCAAAAACATCTGTGATAAGCCCTTGATCATCGCCTGATTCATGCATCTTTTCAAACGCTTTTTCCCAATTTTTCCTAGATTCCAATACCGGTTTTATGATGATGCATTCCTTCTCTAGCAAAAGCTCTACCGAATCGTTGATGTTATATTTTTCTAAAATAGTTTTACTGAGACGTATGCCTTTTGAATTGCCAATGGCTATGACTGAAACTTGCATGATTTTAATTTATGTAATTACTAAGTTATTACATTTTTTCTTAATTGCGAATTCGGCATCCTTGTTTTTAAGAAAAATTTAAAATTATTCCCCTTGATTCACTTTTTTGATAAAGGAAATAACCCCATTCATATAGGTCTTTTGATCATCCCACATGGCTAAGTGACTTCCATTCGGACAGTACAAATATTCCCCGAAGCCCCAAAGCTGTGCATCGTTTGAAATGTTTTTTGTGGATCTACCGTAATTTTTTGAGAAAGTGCTATACCTGGAAAAACCAAAATTAATCCAATCCATAACCCAAGCTTGACATATTTTTGTGTACTCAAATTTTTTAGGGTCTGATCAGGAATTTTTTCTGGTAATTTCATACATATTTTGAATAGGACATTTAAATTTGGTTTGAAAAATTCATTTTGCCTAGATTTTTTATAAATTTAAAAATTCGAAATAAAATAATCTTAATCACAAAAAAGACATGTCATTACAAAATCAAAAATTTGAAACTTTACAAATTCATGCGGGCCAGGAAGTAGACCCTACCACTGGAGCAAGAGCTGTTCCTATTTATCAAACCACTTCCTATGTCTTTAATAACTCGGAACATGGGGCTAATTTATTTGCCTTAAAGGAATTTGGTAATATTTATACGCGTATAATGAATCCGACATCCGATGTTTTTGAGAAACGGATGGCTGCATTAGAAGGTGGTGTGGCAGCTTTAGCGGTTTCTTCAGGCCAAGCGGCTCAGTTCATTGCCTTGAATAATATTTTGCAAGCGGGAGATAACTTTGTGAGTTCTTCGTATTTGTATGGAGGAACCTACAATCAATTTAAAGTAGCTTTTAAGCGTTTGGGAATCGAAGTTCGATTCGCGGAAGGCGATGATGCAGCGAGCATGGAATCTTTGATCGATGAAAATACCAAAGCCATTTATACCGAAACAATCGGTAACCCAAGTTTCAATGTGCCTGATTTCGATAAAATTTCGGCTGTTGCGAAGAAGCATGATTTGCCATTAATTGTAGACAATACGTTTGGTGCTGGAGGATATTTATTTAGACCCTTAGAACACGGGGCGAATGTCGTAGTAGAATCAGCCACTAAATGGATTGGAGGACATGGAACCAGTATTGGTGGGGTGATCGTCGATGGAGGAAATTACAATTGGGGCAATGGTAAGTTTACGCAGTTTACAGAACCCTCTGAAGGATATCATGGATTAGTGTTTAATTCCGTTTTTGGAATTGGAGGTCCTTTCGGCAACATCCAATTTATCATTCGTGCGCGGGTTGAGGGCTTACGCGATTTTGGTTCTTCTCAGTCTCCGTTCAACTCTTTTTTACTGTTACAAGGGATAGAAACTTTGTCACTTCGCGTGCAACGTCATACTGAAAATGCCTTGGCGATCGCTGAGTGGCTTGAGCAACATCCTCAGGTTTCTAAGGTGATGTACCCAGGATTAGCCAGTAGTCCAAATCACGAAACAGCTAAAAAATATTTAAAGCGTGGATTTGGTGCGGTTTTATCTTTCGAAATTAAAGGAGGAAAAGAAGCGGCCACTAAATTTGTGGATTCTTTACAAATGATTAGCCACCTGGCGAATGTAGGGGATACCAAAACATTGATCATTCAGCCTTCGGCTACGACGCACCAACAACTAAGCGATGAAGAGCAAATGGCCGCTGGAGTAAAACCAGCTTCTTTGCGTTTGTCTGTGGGTATCGAACATATCGATGACATTAAGGCGGACATGGAGCAGAGTTTTGCTATTGTTAAAGCTTCTTAATAAAAAATCGGGCTTCAAATTGGGGCCCGATTTTTGTTTTATTTTTTGAGTTGATTGCTTATAAAAACCTATGATGAAAAAACTTATTCTATTCCTTTGCCTGGTATTAGTCCAATTTTCATTTGCTCCCCCCACTATCACTTGGGTTGCCATTGGAGATTCCATCACCTATTTAAATGACCATCCGAATGAAACAGGTGACCGAATTACGAAAGGTTATATGACAAGAGTGCATGAAAAAATGCCTCATATTAGTTTTGTGAATCAAGGGCATAACGGTTGGACTGCCATTAAAATTGCTACAGAAATTGAAAGCTTAGGTATTCAAAAGGCGGATGTGTATTCCATCTTTCTGGGAACCAATGATTGGTGGGGATCTAAGCCCTTGGGTGAGTTTTCTGATTACGAAAATAACACGGGCAACGGGACGGTACATGGTTCGTTTAGAATCATAGTCAATAAATTAAAGTCATTAAATGCGAATGCTAAAATTATTTTTATAACGCCGATGCAACGAGTGGACTTTGTCTACATTAATAATTTCAAAAATAATGCCTATGGTTCTTACCGTGATAAAAAGGGCCAAAATTTGGAAAGTTTTGCGAATGCTGTTCGAGATATAGCTCTGTTTGAACATATGCCTGTGGTCGATTTATATCATGCTAAAAAGATGGACCACGCGCATTTGGTTAAATTTAAGCGATTAAAAGATCCATTAACCAGCGAGTACAAAAACTTTAAATATCCCGATTTTATTGACGTGCCCTTTAATCCTGAAACCGACGAATATCCGTATCCGGTGGAAGCATCGAATGTAACTTATGATGGTTTGCATCCTTCTGATAAAGGCTATAAAATGATTACGGATTTGCTGTTAAAGGAGTTTTCGAAATTGTAATTTTATTTTAATTAGTATGTTTTTATGATCCTGACTAGTTAAAAAATCTTGATTCCTATGCTAAACCAAAATAAGGCTATCTTTTATTTTTTGTGCTTCATTTGCATCTGTGCTTGTTCGCCACTTCAGCAAAAATCAACGGAATCAAAAGGTCGTTTTATACTCTCTGATCTGGATTTACCTGGGTATGAAAAGGACTTGGATCATAAAGGATTAATGCTGGCGATTGATGATCACTTTGATGAGTCGATGACCCGTGGAGCGGTTATTTACAAAAACAATTGTTTAAGTTGCCATGGAACGCCCTTAGAGCCAGGAACCATTCCTTCGGCTAGAAAATTTTGGGCAGAGCCTTTTAAAATGGGCCACGATTCCTATGCTTTATATCAAACGATTACAAAAGGGATGGGATCGATGCCTCCCCAAATGCATTTAACTCCCGTTGAAAAATACGATGTCATTCATTACATCCAGCAAAACTTCATGGCTAATAATCCATCAGTTACATTGGCTAAATGGGATGAGAAATATGTAAACAGTTTGCCAAAAGGTGAGTCAAAAGGGCCTTTGCCCAAAGTATACAAGCCTTGGGCCGAAATGGATTATGGCAATTTTTTAATCAACACGTATGAATTGGTCGGTTTGGGAGCAGCCCCCAGGCCAAGATCAGGTGGTTCGGTTTCACCACTGCCTGATGAAAATTTCGGAAATGCAAACTTCGCCTACAAGGGAATTGCAATACGTGTGGATCCTGGTAAAGGGGGAGTCGCGGCTGGAAAAGCTTGGATGATGTTTGACCATGATGTGATGAGAGTCGCTGGTGCATGGACGGGAGAGGGGTTCATCGATTGGGAGGCCATATTATTTAATGGCAAACACAATATTTCCCCTAGAACCGTAGGCGATCTTCATTTTTCAAATCCCGTGGGTCCTGGTTGGGCTAACCCACTCACCGGTATGTTTGACGATCCTCGATTTATGGCTAGAGATAAAAGGCGTTTTGGTCCGCTGCCTAAAGAATGGGCACATTATAAGGGAATATATCAAAACGGAGATCAGGAAATAATTCGGTACACAGTTGGCAATTCCAATGTATTGGAGATGTTTGGTATGGAAATGATGCGGAATATCCCTGTTTTTACTCGAACGCTTAATATAAGCAAATCGCTTAACCCATTAAAAATGCGCGTGGCCCCCAAAGGCACCTCAGTTGGCATAAAAGGAACTGGCGCAGTTTTAACCGAAGAGGACGGCTTTATCGTCATGAACGTACCTGCTCAGGTGGAGGTACAGGTTAAATTATTTTTGGCTAAAGCCTCGGTCGATGGTCTGATGGCTTGGGCTCAAACAAGCCAAGATCCGATTTCATTGGAAAGCTTAACTCGCGGAGGCAAGACACGATATCCAGAAAAAATCACCACAGATATTATTGCAGGGACTGATGAGGGGGCATTCCAAGTAGATGTTTTGAATCCGCCCTTTAATCCCATTTGGCGAAACCAATTAAGATTAAGTGGGATTGATTTCTTTCAAGATAAAAATAAAGGAGTGGTTTGTTCGAGTGATGGCGACATTTGGAAGGTGGAGGGATTTACCAATAATACGGGGAAACTAATTTGGCAACGAATTGCTTCCGGGTTATTTCAGCCACTAGGAATTAAGGTAATAGACGAAGTAATTTATGTGACTTGTCGGGACCAATTAGTCAGGTTAAACGATTTTAATGGGGATGGGGAAACTGATTTTTATGAGAGTTTTAACAATGATCACCAGGTAACTGATCATTTCCATGAATTTGCGATGGGTCTGCAAGCAGATAAGGAGGGGAATTTCTATTATGCCAAAAGTGCGCGGCATGCCAGGGAGGCATTAGTACCTCAGCATGGGACTTTAATTAAAGTAAGTAAAGACGGATTGCAAACAGAGATCGTGGCTACGGGTTTTAGGGCGGCCAATGGCGTTTGTATAAATCCAGATGGCAGTTTCATTGTCACAGACCAAGAGGGACATTGGAATCCGATGAATCGTATCAATTGGGTCAATAAAGGGGGATTTTATGGAAATATGTTCAGCTACCATGCACATCCAGATAGTTCTAATGCCAGTATGGAGCAGCCTCTCGTTTGGGTGGACCGGGAATTGGATCAATCTCCCTCCGAATTATTATGGGTCGATAGCCCCGCTTGGGGATCCCTACATGGTAAGCTCTTAAATTTTTCCTATGGGTATGGGAAGGTTTTTTTAGTTCCACATGAGAAAGTAAATGGCCAGTTGCAAGGGGGGATGGTGGAATTACCTATGCCCAGATTCTCTACGGGCATTATGCGGGGAAGATTTAATTCGCAAGATGGCCAATTGTACCTGTGTGGCTTATCGGCCTGGGGCTCCACTCAATCTCAATTGGGGGGATTATACCGCATAAAACCGACCAAGAAACCGGTCAATGTACCTGTGGAAATTCATGCGACAAGGCAAGGGATTCAATTGGTTTTTTCAAGTCCCTTACAGGCTACGAGTGTGACTGATTTGACTAAATTTCAAATAAAGATGTGGGACTTGTTGAGATCAAGAAAATATGGGTCCAAACATTATAATGAAAAGACCATACAGGTCGAAAAAGCAGCATTGGGGGCGGATATGAAATCGATTTTTTTGACCATTCCTGAGATTAAGCCGACTTGGGGGATGGAAATAAAATATCAACTCATGGGCCAGGATGGGAAATCGATCAATGGTATGATACAAAATACGATATATCAATTGGCCAACACAATGTAATACATGAAAAAATATTTTTCTTTTAATTTTTTTAAAAATTATATAAACTTAATACCTATGAAACATACATTTCTTGCTCTACTCATTTGTTTAGTTGGCTCCACTTTGCGCGCTCAAGGTCCCAAAGTTTTAGTGGTCACAGCGCATCCCGACGATGAAACAGGTTTCTCAGTGACCATGTTTAAAATTACCCATGAAATGAAGGGGACTGTGGACATGGCTGTTATGACCGATGGAGGTGGTGGCTTTGCCGATTCACAATTGGGCGCCCTCTACTATGGGCTAAACTTAACGGACTCCGTGGTAGCCCGGACACATTTGCCAATGTTACGAAAGCAAGAGATTTTGAATGCCGGTAAAATCATGGGGGTTCGCAATATCTATTTTATGGAGCAACCGGACGATTGGTATACCACAGATCCAAAACCCTATATCTCAGGAAAAAATTGGGACATCCCGTATGTCGAAAGAAGAATGGATCGTTTGTTGGCCGACCGCGACTATGATTTCATCATCACCATGCTTCCACACGCGGGTCAGCACGGGCATCATAAAACATCTGTTTTAATGGCATTGCGAGCGGTTCAAAGATTTAAGGGTCCTCATAAACCC
>Ga0209499_1001459_pt1 | contig 16344 bp, 23 predicted proteins | sample C_130208_EF_Meta_FD_187306 | JGI IMG/M metagenome (GOLD analysis project Ga0209499, IMG submission 187306) | Freshwater microbial communities from Lake Croche, Canada to study carbon cycling - C_130208_EF_MetaG (SPAdes) (version 2) | ecosystem: Environmental > Aquatic > Freshwater > Lake...
ACCCCGTGGTTGCGGTTGAGTCCGCGCTTAAAATCTGTCCGTCGCTTCCGACTGATAACAGAGAAGCGGTATTAGCGGCCGACGCCGAAATAACCCCACCTTTAGCGGTTGGGTTTAATAGGTTTACGGTTCCGGCTAAATCGTCCATAGCCGAGGCGGTCAATAAATCACCCGCCGACCAGTTGGCCTTCGTTGGAAATCCTGCGGTCATTTTTTTACTCCTTTACCATGCTAGCGTCGAGGTGTCTAAAATCCCATAAAGGGAAGAATCGAGAATAAATCCGGCGTTAATTGGCGCGGAGGTAATAAATGAAATATCAAAATTTGTCGGGGTAATGCGAAAAGATGTACCCATAACCTGAAGGATTTTTTCGATTACTGAGCCGTTAGATTGAACGTTTTTAATATCGACCGTCGTAAAGTAATCGGTCGTTAAAGCGGCTAATATCCCGGTGCTATAGTTTGGAGTAGTTAAATCCAAAGAGATGCTATCTATACGGATAGAGGCTAATTTACGGGCGATTACATAGGTTTTAGCGATGTTATACGCGTCCGTGTTTGAATTACCGACAATATTGGTTTGAGTAACGGTATGTGGAAAATATGTCTGAACACTTGCCGCGTCTTGGTAACTTTGGATCGTTCCTCCCACATTAGTAACCGAACATTGGTTAACCACCAATTTGTCATCGTTTGCGAAAGTAATGCCCGCGTAAGGAATCCCGGTTAGATCGTTGGAGTAATAGTTAATGGGCGCGGCGCCGTTGGTTTTAGTGACGTTAGAGCGGCTTTTAAATGTTGCGACCCCGTTGGACTCCATAAAAAAGGCGCCTTGCTCTGCAAATTCGACGTTTTTGATGGCATTTAAAGCAGTCCTTACCGTGCCGGGGTCTGCCTGTACTTGAACGTCCCCGGTATCGATATTACGAAGTAATGGCGGAAATGAAATCGAGTCTAAAATAGCGTTAATCCGAGCGCCGGATGTTTGAACGCCGGAAGTGCCGGGAATAGTTGCTACGGATGATTGAGTAAAAAGCCTAAAAGCGTCGGAAACTGAAAGGGTAACGTAACCCACCGACATACTCGTAGGAAACGAATAGTTATAAGCGTTAATGTAACCCGAAAAGAGCGGCCTTGTTGTCCCGGAAACCTGCGGATAAATCGTATAAATAGAGATTTTTTTATTTACTATGAGATTTCCGTAATAAGGCGATAAAGTGTTTTGCGGGTTGTACCAGCCTAGGGGATCGTAAATTTGAACAATGCCACCGTTTGCTTGAAATTGATCTTGCTGAAGTTGGTAACCTCCTGAAATATCGATACGCATTACTTGAGAAGAAACATCTACCAAGATCGATGATCCGGAGGAAAGAAAGTTATAATCCAATCGCCCATAGGTAGCGTTATCTAAAGTAAAAGGCGTCCCCGTAGGCGGAAACGATGGGGAATCACCAAAATCTATAATCGTGGAAATAGTGATCGGATATGTCATTTAAGTACCAAAATATCCCGAGCGGGCGAAGTTTGCAGGATTACCCGAAGCCGAAGAATTAACCAAGGAATCTTGAATAGCCCCCGATACCGCTTGACCATCTAACATAACTACGACGCTAATACCTCCATAATTATTTCCGAGAGGTGTTTGCGATACCCCGGGAGCGTTAAACGGTAGCGTTCCGGAAAGGCTAAAAGTGTCCATAGGATTAACGGATGAGCTACCTGATGAACCCGACAAAATTGCACTTTGAGGGGTTCGCGGGGCAATACCGGGCAAAATAGGAGGATAGGCCGAACCGTCCGGCGTCGGCGGAATTACTTTAGTCGGATCGACCAAGGGGATACCGCCTTGGTTACCCTTTGCTACTTTAGCCGCTTCGTTGTTAGCCGCGAGGATCGATAAATAAAGATTGTGATACTCAGTTTCCAAGGCCTTTACAGCTGAAATCGCATCGGATGAATCTTTAGGCCAATCCGCAAAAGGAGTTTTACCGGAGGCCAATGTGTTTTTAAGTGTCGTTATATTTCCGCTGACATCCATAACTAATCCGTTTGCTTCTAAAATTTTCTTCGCCAGGATATTAGCTTCTTCTGCGTTGTTGGTGATTTCTGCGCGTTGGAGTAATAGGACATCGGTAACTTGTTGAGTCTGGCCACGTTGTAAGGCCGCTTGGATTTCGATGTTATTTAAATCGGTAACTTGCCCGGCGAGTTTAAGAAGTTTGGATGCTCGCTCCGAGGCTAGCTGATCGGCTTTGGCTTTCGCCTCTTTGAGCGCTAAATCTACCGCTTGCTTACTGAGGGCATTTTGCTCTTTAAGAAGTCTTAACGTAGTCGCTTTATCATTGGCGATTCTCTTCGCGATATCCGCTTGGATTTTAGATTGGGCGATCAAATTACCATTATATGCAAATGAAGAAGCATCGATCGGTATGGTCGTCGCTACAGGCGCTTTAGGTTTAGGGTAGAGATCTTGCCTATTCCGGCCGTAGTAGCTAGTGTCCGATCCCTTTGGTAGCGACAAAGCAAATTTTTGACTAGCCGTCTCTGCTTGATCCCCGGCTATTACATAGGCCTCGCCTATCCCTAAAACAGTAAGGGCGAATATTCCGGCGGCGAGATTAGCGCCGCCAGTTGCCAAAGCTTCGGCGGCGGCGGCTTCTAACGATGCTATTTTAAGAGCTTTCATGGCGCCTATAACGGTTTGAATTGCTGTAACTAAGGTTAATATCTTTCCAGCTACCCAAATTTGAGCCATGACGATAGCGACGGATTTAATTAAGGTTAAATTATTCGACATCCATGCGCCGACTTTAATTAAATTTATGAAAAGTGCTGATACATAACCCGATAATTTCTTCATAGCATCTTGAATCTGTGTGATCGGATCTATTCCATTGCCTAAACTTGTTAGCGCATCGGTGATGCCTTGACCCACGGAAATTTTAAAATCTTCGAAGGCTACACCTAGGCGATTGATTTTCCCGGCAAAGGTATCCGCGGCCGTAGATGCTTGGCCTTTAAATTTATCCGTAAGTAGGGTCGTGATCTGGTTGAAATCCATCATTTTTAACTGTTGTTTAGTAAGCCCAACTCCTAGACGCGTTAGTGAGGCGGTATTTCCGTCGTAGGCTTTACCTAAAGCCATCGATACATTCGCCAACGGTCTAGAAGTTCCGGCAGATATTCCAAGAGCAAGATTTAATAGGTTTTGCGATTTTGTGGCGTCCCCTGTTGCTTGCATTAACGTATCGAAGGAAGATCTAAGATCGGTCTTAGCGATTCCGTTTAGCTCCGAAAGCTTGGATATAAAGTTTTCAACGCCCACATCGGCAAAGCTTTGGCCAAGGTTTCCAAGTGTTTTAGCTAATATCTTGGCCGATTTGTCATCTTCCGCGAAAGCCTTTACCGAAGCAGTCCCAAAAGCTAGAATTTTATTGGCCGCAAAGGTACCCGCAAAAGTGGCACCTAACTTTTTTAATGATCCTGAGAGCTTGGTTATTTCGCTCTCCATTTTTTTAGTTCCTGTATTATTTAACGAAGTGACGAAATTTATATCTACATTTGTGCCTTTACTCATTTGATCACCTGATAACCCGAGGCTTTAGCGTTAATCTTAAATTCTAAAATAGTGGTATCTAGCGCTTTCATTGTTTGAGCCAAAGCCCTACCCTGATCTTGGTCGTAAGCTCGATAAATAAGACTTCCGCGCATTTTTCCCGCGCCTAATTGTTTTTCGGGCATGTGGGCGATGAACCAAGCGCCCGCCTTTGGATTTCGTGAATGTGAAACGTTATGGCTTGCACTTGCTGGGTTCCACGGTTGGCCAAACGAGCCGGATTTTCGCCCCGCCGTTTCCATAATTGCCCCGGCGGCGGTCACGTTAGAGATACGGTAAAACGTGCTAAAGCCGTTACGGTTAGGCCGTGTTTTACCAAGAAAAATTTTAATTCCCCGTTTGACGATTGATGAATTAAATTTAGGAAAATGGCCTTGTTGTGCGAAAGCGCTGGATTGAGATGTAATTTTTTTACTGTTGCTTGAAAAGCCCCAGTTAGATAATCCGGAAACTAAATCGGGGACGAATCCTTGCGCCTTTTTTTGTACAGGAGTTAGAGCCGCTCTAATTTCTTTATTTAAGTTTTTAGCCATGTCCGGCTCAAATTGACGGATCGCTTTAAGGGTTTGCTCTAACCCCTTTACTTCTACTGGCATTATTCGCCTCCCTAGCGTCCGTCTGCATTACTTCGATAATCGCGTTTATCATTGAGGCATCGAGGTCTATAAGTTCTCTAGGCGCGATCCCTAACCTCACCGATAGTTTTGCTATTAAATGAGTCATCGAATCGCGCTCTATTAGTTTGGGCTCGCGTCATCCAATACCTCGACCTTGGCTAACGAATCGATAAATTTTTCACCGAACGGCGGAACATCTTCTTCTTTTGATAAACATTTCCAAGAAAGCCAATAAATATCGGATTGTTTTTGATCCTCTTGAAAAGCTCGAGCGAACCCTTTTTTAGCGTAAATTTCAAAGGCATACTCGATGGATGGCGTTATTTGGTGCTCCGATTGATCCCCATTAACCCTCGTGATTTTTAACCTTGCCATTTTTTTCTCCCTTGTTTGTTGAGTTTTACCAGCTACCGGAGGTAACCAAAGTGATCGATCCGGATACATCAAAAGTAAGGTTTTGCACACTTACCGCTCCGATTTGTCCCGCGATCGGGGTTAGCTTGTTTACTAAGACGCTTCCGGTATAAATTGGGTTTGCGGCTCCCACCGTGGCTGTCGTCGTTTGTACCGCCTTAAATAAGGCTACTGTCCCCACTAAGGCGTTAAGTGTCTGCATGACCGAGCTAGCGGCCGTATCATTAAGAAAATCTATAGCGATGGTAGAGCTTTCCAGTCCCGCGATAAGTTGATGACCAAGTGAGCCCATCGCTGTAACGTCTAGTTGGTCGAAGGTTCTCGTTACCGTTAAGCTCATAACGTGATCGCTTAGATCGATATAACCCGAGCCTTGATAAATTTTAAATCCTGCGTAATTTTGATAAAAGATGGCCATGGCTTTACCAAGTGCCCGATATAGCGACGGTTAAAGCGCCGGAAATATCAAAGGTGAGGTTTTGTACACTCACGGCTCCGATTTGTCCCGCGATCGGGGTTAGCTTGTTGATAAAGAGAAGCCCGGAATAGAGCGGGTTGGTGGCTGAAACAGTTCCCGCAGAGCTTCCCGAGGCAATCGATGTAACCGTTTGAAGAATCTTAAATTTGGCATTAGTCGCAATTACTGTGTTTAATGTCTGCATAACCGAAGCGGTCGCGTCATCGTTAAGAAAATCGATGGCCACGGTATTAGATTGAAGGCCACCGATAAGTTGATGACCAAGTGAGCCCATCGCTGTAACATCTAGTTGGTCTACAACCGACGAAATCGTAGCGCTCATTACATGATCGGTAAGATCGACATAGGTCGTCCCGTCGAGCGATATTTTAAAACCGACGTTATTTTGCATAAATATAGCCATGGTGTTATTCCTCGTTTCCGCTTGGAGTTGATTCGCTAGTGGGATCAGATGTCGGATCGCTAGTAGCGTCGCTCGTCGGATCGGCCATTACTGGTTCTTTTTGTTTTGTAGGTGCACTTCTCGGAAGTTGTCCGATAAGGGTTAAAAACTTTTCTTCGGCTTCGGTGTAAAAACTCATAATTAGCTCCAAGTGGTAAGGACGGATAGAGAAAGTTCGGCCATAAGCATTTGCCCCGTTTCAGATGGTGAAACAGTCGGCGCGCTAAATGAGCCGACCTTCATCGATAAGGTCGATGCTGAGATTAAATTCATTACGGCTACGGCCATACTTTCAATATCTCCAAGATTTCCTTGATTATCAAAAAGCGGCACGATCATCGTTACTTTAAAATTGGCCTGCGGTGAAATTGAACCGTACTGGTTATTTTGAGGATCGATGTAAGGATCAGATGGTGAAATAATGACGGAGTTAGCGATAGGTGAAGCCGGAGGAAAACTAAAAACGCTCCAAACGCCCGGATTATCTAAGGCGGCGGCTAGTTGCGATCGTAGGACTGTTATCGCCGTCGTCATTAGCCAACCATCGATCTCGGTGAGATGTAAGGGGCTATAAGGCCTCTCACACGCGCCATTAAGGTATTACCCATTCGGTACGGTGAGGGCGCAAAATCGGGCGATACGCCGCCAATGCTGGACTGTTGCCTAGCCTGCCAAATATCAACGGCTAACATCATCGCCGCCTCTCTTATGGCCGGAGTTGTGGCGTAGCCCGTGTCTTTGGTGTCAACGCCCGAAGCCGAACCGTAGGGGACGATCAAATGGTAATTATCGTTGGCCGCGGTTAAATTAAATTGGAGAAGCTGATAACCCAAAGGAAAATTAAATTGGCTCCACGGAAAAAACGGAAACGTCGGAAATGATCCGCTTCCGTTAGTCCATGGCCACGTCGCGGTTATTGTTCGTGATCCGTTATAGGTTGATCCGCAATTAGTTAACGTGATCGTTTGACCTGTAACAAATCCCAAAGGTACCGAGATAACGGCATAACCGACATTATTGTTAACAGAAACAGCCGTTACCGGGTAAGAATTGAACCATAGAAACTGATTAAGGAGATCTTGCGCGGTTTGACATACTTCTTCAACGATTGAGTCGGCGTATAACGTGCCAATCCCCAAATTGGCTTTTAACTCCGACGCGGTGACGTATGTGGCCGCCATTCTCCTAGACCTCCTTAATCAATAGCTGACCAGCCGACAAGGGCTACCGACTGGTCAGGATGGAAAACTTAAGTGGTAACGTATTTGCGAACGCCGCCGCCTTGTAATACCGCGATCGCCATGTATCCGTAAATCATCAAATTAACCGATCCGGATGAGACGACGTTGACGCTGAACATCGCGGTTGGCGATTCAAAGATTGTTACGGCTTCGGGAGCGATGACGAAAGCGGAGTTATTAGCCCCGGCAGTCGCCACGGCGTTTACATCTACATAAGCATCGAGGCCTAATAGATTTCCGCGGATTGAAGAATTTCCAATTTGTCCGGCTGAGTTCATCGGGGTCGTAGTGTTAAAAATAGGTCTTCCGGTGGTATCGGTGTACCCCATAGCGGCCGCCCATGTTCCCGAGCCAATTACGACGTTTTTGGCAAAATAAGAGGTAGCCGCATAAGTGGCGGCGGATTCTTTAGAAAGATAAGAAATCAACCCGGCGGCGGTATTAGCAGTCGCGGTTGCGCCGGTTCCTGAGCTAATGAGCTGAGCAATAACCGCGGCGTCAGTAGCTAGCAAATAAGCGCGTTCCAATTGGATCATAAGTTGATCCATAAATACAGGGTCGGAACGGTCTATGAGTTCAAGACTTACCGTTTGTTGTCCGGCGTACTTGGATACTGTGTAGCTCTGATACGCGGAGGTCATTCCGGTATTACTTGGCGCGGCCGATTCTGCGGTAGCGGCGACAGTAGGCGCGGTCTGAGTTGGAGTAATGAGCGATGGCACGTTAATGGTAAATCCATTTGGCGCCAAAGCCGCACGACCGCAGGCATCAACGGCGGCGCGGCCGAAATTTGTATTACTAACAAAAATGTTAGTTAAATATTGATTTGGATTAAATGCCGGGTTGGTTGAAGTTGAATCGGCGGCGGCGCGAATATAAAGCGCGGAGTCGTCGTCCCCTTGTTTGGCTTTAATCATGTGCGTCGCGTATGAACCCATAGAGGTAATAGGGGAGCGAACGGCGCTAGTTATGTAAGGCGTTGAGGCCTTAATGGTTGGCAAGGTCTCAGTTGAGGCCTCGGCTGCTGGTACGGCTAGAGTCGCTTCGGACATCATGGCCTCGCTTTCGTTAGTAGTTTCGGTTTCTTCTAATGCCTTTTCGACTTCTTGAATGTTTTTTAAAACTTCAACGGCATCGGAAATTTTTTGAATTTGCACATCTTCTTGATCTTCTAGTTTCATTTCTGCATCATCTGTAGAGCCCGCGGCCGCGGCGACGCTTGTCACTACCGCGTCGATAAATGCCGGAGATTCAACTAATGAAACTTCTTTAAGGACGGCCGATTGGACATAGAGAATCCCATCTTTGCCGGGTTGACTTGCGATGACATCTACACCGACCGAAAGGCCACCTATTAAATCTTCGCTAGCCAAAATTAAATAATCGGTTCCCTTTTGTGAGGCCGAAATCTTGAAAGTTCCATAGATAGCATCGCTGGTAGTAGAAAACGATTGAGCCCGGCCGATGGGATTGGATGGCTCATGTTGGGCGAGTAACTTAATCTTTGCGCCGTCATGTATGGCGATCGATCCTTGCTCGAAAACGACCTGCCCGACTGATGTATTTCCGACTTTGCCAAAAGGGACGACGACGCCCGAAATAATGCGCCGATTTGCGTCGGCCGCTTCGATTTTGCTACTAAAAGTTAAAATAGTCATTGAGGTAATCCATTTCCGTCCGGGGTAAGGCCTTCCATTTGTTTAGCTTGATCAAGATTTATAAGCTGTAATTCCAAAAGTTTCTCGGTAACGGATAGGCGAGTGGTTGGATCGACTCGTAGGAAAGTCTCATCGATCATAAAACGCACAACCGTACCGCGAGGCGTTAAATCATCCATCGATAAACGAGCTTCGATCGCCGTGTAAAACGGAGCTAGGGAATAGGCGGCAAATTCTTTTCGGCCGTCTAAAATGTTTTGGTAAGTCATCCCGCGAAATACTTCGGCGTCCACCATAAAAGCCGGGACATTGCAGGCGCGAGCTAATTCCGTCGCTAGATACTGTTTAGCTTCGTTATACATCATGTCTTTAGGACTAAATCCCATATTTTCCGCGCTAATCGTGGAAGTTAAATAAGCCGTACTTTTTGATAAACGAGCTTGCTTCCAAGAAGCCAATAACGCTTGTACTTGGTTATCGGGTAAATCTGCACCCGTATTTTTAAGGATGGAGGTAGCCATAGGCGTCTGAGCGGCGATGGAGGCGGCCTTTTCAATATCCAAAGCGGCTTTGATAGTTGTTTGGGATTTTAGTAAAAGGCCTTGGTCTAACGCTTGAAAAGTGACTAGCGATCCAATACCGGACATGGGTAAGCGCACGTTATTAAGAGAGTAATACTCGATCTCGGTGGATGTCGGATTATATTTGGGCGTAACGCGGTCGTTTTGCACCCACTCAAATCGAGCGGGTCGGCCGTCCTCTTTGTAAATCTCTGTTACCTGCCAATAAGCGATTCCATACATCATCAAGCTATCAACCGTCCAAGCCACGGTCACGGCTCGGGGTTGACGTATGTCCGGTTGGTCAACCCACACCATGTTCGGCACCGACGCGCCCGTGGCCGTCGCGTAGGTTTGAAACGGAATGGTGGCAATAGTTCCGGCTAAAAGGTTTCTACAACGTGCAATAGTCGGCACGGCCATCGCATCTTGTCGTAAAAGTGCATTAGCATAATTATTAAAACCACCATAACCGCCGCCCCAAAAAGTGCCATAAGGAGCGTCCATAACCGCCGGGGCGTATTGCGCGGAAATGTTTTTAGGGGTCGCTTCTTTCTTGGTCGTAAAAAAGTCGCGTAGTCCCATAACATAATTCTTTCGTTATGTCTAGGACATTCGGCGTTAATTTCGAACGTGTCGGATTTAATTTTCTGTAATGATTTGAGGAAACGATAACGGTTTAAGTAATTGGTGGACGATCATAGCCGCCGAAATGGGAGCGGATATATCGCCAGCCGAAGCCCGTTTTACAATACGCCAGCCCGAATCGTTGGTTTTAGCCGCCACGTTATTCATTTGGGAAATAAATTCATTTTGGCCATTATGGACAACCCGGCTATTTACCAAAGCATCGAGGAAATCGGCGCAGGCCGTGTAAAACTGACTCCCGGATATGTCTATGCAGTTTTGACCCGCATGGCTAAGGCGTTCGGCGATTGATGCTGTCGCGTATTTGTCGTAGCAAATTTCTCTCGGATGGAATCTATCTGCCCACTCTTTGATCCCTGCCGCTACTTTCAAATCGTCGACCGTTAAAGCACTCGACCAAGTATCCAAAATCCCGATGCCTATTTTTCCATCGGCGGCAATCTGTCCGGCCATAAGAGAGGCATTTTTACGGCTAGGGGAGACGTCGAAGGCAAAAACGGTATAGGCGCCATCGTAAATTTTAAAATCCTTGTCGGAGGTCTGCTCTAAAATCCCATACGGCCACGGGCTTACTAGCGAATCGATCCATTGACATAAAAGCTCCGTGCGAGTCGCTTCCTGACTGGATGTTGATATAGCTTCCTCCAACGCTTCCCGGGTTATCGTGTATCCCAAAGCAGGGTTAGCTTGCGCCACGTTACGCCAAAACTTCTCTGTAAAATCGATCTTGGTGTAAGGATTGGCCGAATACTCATAAAATCCAAAAGACTTCGGCGGGTTAGCTATTGCGTTTTCGCGCATGGAATTAAGCACGGTGCTAAAGGCATCGCCCGCGTTTGAGGTGTACAACGACATCGAATTAGGCCGAGCGCGAGTAGTCGGGGTAGCGGCGCGAAAGGAATCCGCGCTAATTTCCCGAAGCTCATCGATATAGAGAAAGTCGGCGGTACGCCCACGCGATGCCGATGAGGTAGCCGCTACAACATCGAGCCGGTTACCATTTTTTAACTCAATCGCCTCGCCTCCATTGGCATAGCGGATCGATCGGGTTTGAGATTTTAAAAACGGATTATTTTCGATAATGATGGCGATTTCTCTAAAAGTGGTTAACGACATGGCGCGATTTTGAGCCATCATTAAGACATTTTTAGAGCCAAAGACGTACAGATGAGCGAGGATTAACATACGTGCCAAATGAGTCTTTCCCGACTGTCTCGCAACAAGAAGAAGGCTAGATTTTCGGATGAAATTTCCATCTTTGTCTATTGAGAGTAAATCCCTTAAGACGAATTCTTGCCACGGCAAAAACGGCATTGAAAGATTATTAGCGAAAGCAATAACCTCATCGGCTCGAGATTTAGTATTTAAAAGCGGCGAATGTAGCCGGGGTTTGGCTATCCCCAATAACGCCGCTTTTGGCTTCCTGGGCGTTTGGGTTTTAACCGGGTTCATTCGTGGTCACAACCGACAAAGTAGGGCGGCTAGACGTCGTTTTAGGGAGAGAAAGTTCCAAAGAAACAGGAGGGGTAGCCGAACCTAGTAAAAAAACGGCTTTAGATTTAGTTCCTTTGGCAAGGTTACACCTACGACATGACGCAACGAGATTATCCATGTCATATATATCGCCACCTCGAGCAATAGCAACGACGTGATCCACTTGGTTAGCTTCAGGTTGGCCGCAATAAGCACACGTGTAACCGTCTCTAGCCAATACGCGTAAACGTATCTTCTTAAACGCGCTAGAAGTTAGATGTGCTTGACTGTGAACGCTCACGTTTTCATCACTTCATAATGAGTATTACTTGAGCATCGATGGCTACTTACATTGATGTACTTACATCTAAGGGTATGACTACCTACATCAATAACATAGGTGTAACTACTCGTTAACAAGATAATAAGTACTACCAGTTTTACGTTAAATCTTTTTAAAGGGTTAAAGATGAAGTTCTCATAAGGGATGTAGGGATTAACGTACAACCTTGTCAAGAGCCTAAGCGTCACGACACGCCAAATAGTCATCATTTGTTTAATGCTTTGTGAAAGTAACCCGACTGTGCAAAGTCCTCCATTGGCCTTAAATCCATTTGTGTAAGCCAATAGCTTTTAGATAACTCCCGCCAATATCTAGGGTTTTGAGCACTCCTTACAGGAATCCAGCCATTTAGGATGTACTTAGGCGACTTATCGGTGACAAGTATGGCGATGTCATCAATGCGATCATTTTCCCTAATGATTAAATGACCATGAATCCAAAGGGTATGTTTTACCTCTAATTTATTACCCACATCACCTTCGGTTTTAAAGGTGTTGCAACTCGGTTTAAAATCATAAATATCGAAGTATTTAGCCACCGCAATTTCCGCGCCTACCGCTTCGGCTTGAGCCGTTATGTATTCGTGATAATTGAGGTTTGGGTTATTAAATCTGTACGAGTTTTGAGCGGTTCCGTTTTGAGCTTTTGCGCGCATAAATCCAATTTCATGGGCTAATACTTCTTCGTCATAATCGAGGGTTATCCTTACCATTTGTTAGCTCCTCGGATATATAGCTCGCAACATTCACGGCAAAGCCATAACGTGTCGCCCTGTGGAATAACATATTTACGGCCGCCTAGGGGAGAGCGGTATAAACCGTGGCCGTCGCAATACTCACGGCGATAGGTTTCCCTTACTCCGTCTTTCAGTATGCTTACGGTGTTATCCTCGGTATTTATCCACTCTGCCGAAGCCCATCCCATTATTTCGACCACTCATGTGTAACGGGATCTTCTCGATACCAAAGAGCCGCGCAACCATTAGGGTTTTTTGGGCACATAAAGCCCAAATAATCCCGGCCGTTTTTGTTACCTCTTTTTTCAACTCTCTCACCGTGGATACAACTTTCGCTATAAACGGGAGTATTAGAAATACGATCAGAGATGATCGCCACGGCTTCACTAAGAGAAGTTGGCTCCCATTGCACCGCCGCCGGAGCGGCTAGCTCTATAAGAGATTCAGGGGATAGGCTCCCGGTGATTTTTAAAATGTTATCTTTGGAGGATTCCACGGCGAGTACCTTGGACATTTCTTCTCGACTGGGACGCTTTCCGAGTTTTGCATAACCCGCGTTAGCAAGAGCGCGACCAATCGCTGAAGTTTCCGAGTTCTCCAAAGCACTAGTTGAATTAACGCCGCGATCGCTAATCGATTCGCGAGCCCACCCAGTCGCCCATGGCTTCGCATCGTTTTCCGTGCGGTAAAGCTCAGAGATAAAAATAAAAACGTCGCCAGTCGATTCTGCCAACTGAGTAGAAATCCGGCCATCAGGGTAATCCTCCCAAAACTTAGTTAAACGTTCTTCGACTGTCTCGTAATCCTCTAAATTAAACATTGGCGCCCTCGATTTGGTTGGCTAATTGAATTTGATCTTCAAAGGTGAAGGCCTGACCTGGTGAGCCTTCGGTTAAATACTCGGCATGAGATTGGCAATAGCTTCGAGAGGTTTTCTTGGATCTCGCCGATTCAGAATCAATAGTGAGCCAAGCGGGGGTTTTAGCTTTGGGATGCCATGAGTTGTCTTTCATCGTTCCCCAAGCGTCTTTACAATAATCGCACCAAACCCCGGCATTTGCCCGGCGGATCATAGGGAAGCGTCCATTCCGCTTAGAGCGCGAGCCCTACGACCTTTTATAAATCCGTCTCGTTCGCCATTCCAATGCCCTAATATGTAACCGCAGGCGGTACCGCTCGTTAGCATAATTATCGCTAACCCAAAAGTTTCTATAACCGTATACATTTCGTGAGCCCTTTTCTGTTATGCCCGGAGAGTGGGCATGTACAGTCGGAGGATCGGGGAATATGCTCAATTCTAGGTTAACATAATGTAGAAAAACTCCATTATTGAAACTTAGAGCGAGTTAATCCCTGAGCTTTGACTGGTTAGCCCTAGTCTGAGGGGTTGCCCATGTGTTGTCAATCACTTAAGCTCAAGACACGCAGGTAAACCCGGCAGATTATTTTTAAAAGTCAAAGCCTTATTAAGGGGCATAGATGGCTTTAAATGTCGGGGGGGGGTCTCATTCGAGGCCACTTTTATCTTCCCATGAAAGCGCGGTGAGGCCGGAAATATCGAGGCCATCGGCTTCCATTAAAGTCACGTCGGAAATTAACGTTAAAGCTCGGGTTGATTGTTTTGTTTTTGGCGAAGATAAGGACATAGAAAACCCCGGCGACTTGTTAATAGTTGCATCGAAATTTATATCCGAAAATGGATCGACAGTTAACGGCTCGACTCAGGAAGTTAGATTAGCCATATCGGGACGAGAGCTAGGCGCTTTCTTAGCGCAAGTAACCCGAGCCCATGATCTGTATTTATTAAATGAAGATTGGCTCAAGCGTCCATCCACTCGGATACTATCGACGGAGGAAATCTTGGAACATAAAATCGAAAAGGATGCCGAGAATCTTGCCCGTGCCGAACGCAAAGCGGCGACTAAGGCGAAGCGTTTACCTAATGCTAATTTGTACTCTCGACCCGGTGAAGAAATGACGCAAGAGTGGATAAATGCTCCAGTCGCGGAGCCGACCCAAGTACCCATTACAGGTAATAAGCCGCCTCCGCGCCTTGTCTCTAATAAGCCTAAGCCGTTGGCTCTTTAGGTTTGATCGATGCCCCGGCTAGGCCGGAGGCAATAATCGACGAAAGAATGGCTCGGTAATTAAGGGCGAAGTTTGTTGCCTGCCAAGTAACTAATAGCCCCATAATTGCGAGAGCGAGATGGTGTATATATTTTTTCATTTTGTTTTCCATTTCGGTCGAATTGCGTATTTAACGCATGACGGCGGCCGATGCTTAAGAGCCACTACGTCCCCGTTGGATTGGTTACCCGTGTTATCGCTTCCCGTATTGCCCTCGACGGTATCGAATAAATGAGTTTTTGGATTCCATTGGAGACATATCCCAATATGTTCTAAAGTTTTGTAATCCCACGAAAAAATTAAAAGATCGTTTTTAATTGCTTGCGATGGATTAACAAGTAGGCCGTTTTTTACTGCCCATTGATACCATTGTATAACACCGGCGGAATTAAAAACGGGATCTCCTGCCTCTTTGGCGCACCATGAAACGAAATCGGCGCACCATGCTTCAGGCGGTCTACCTAGAGCTTTGGAATATTTGTTAACGTTCCCCTGACCTTCGATGTAACCGACTTCTTTTAACGCGACATCGGTAATCATCCAAAGACTACGACGACGAAACCAAGGCCGCCAGATCCGCCTGCGCCACCGCCACCATTAGAACCTCCACCACCGCCGCCCGTGTTTGCAGTGCCATTAGTAGCCGTTCCGGAACTTGCACCTGCGCCACCGCCACCTGCGCCAGCACTGCCCGGAGAATTACCACCACCGCCACCACCGCCTGCATAAGTTACGGAAGAACCTGTGATCGGGTTAGCACTACCAGCACCGCCTGCGCCACCGCCGCCACCGGTTGCTCCTACACCTGTTGCACTAGCACCTCCGCCACCGCCGCCACCATTTCCCACACCACTGACGGTGCGTCCTAGACCTCCTGCATTTCCTAAACCACTGACAACTGCCGAGCCTCCAGTAATGATTGAGGTAGAGGAAGTGTTTCCGCCTCCACCGCCACCACCGCTTCCCCCAGATGAACCTGAAAATGCATAACTTGATGTCACCATATTGCCATCGACTCCATTTCCTCCGCCCGGTGAAAAAATAGAAGTTCCAATTAGACTGCCGCCGCCTGCTGTTGCTGGTGAAACACTACTTACCGAGCCAGCACCACCTGCTCCAACAGTTACTGTGAGAGTACCTGATGGAATAAATTGTGATGTTGAATAATAATATCCCCCTGCTCCACCGCCACCGCCAGTGTTTCCGCCTCCACCGCCACCACCGCCAACAACCAACACTTCACAAGTTCCGCCAACTCCACCAATAGTTATGGAGCCCGAGCCTGTGTATTTGATAATTGTTTTACCCGGGCGCGATGAGGTGTCAATGGTTGGTGAACCTGTCGTGGCTGAGTAAGTGGCTTTAGATATACCGCCACCGCCTGACGAAAATGGAAAAGCTGTTAATAATGGACTCATGCGAATTTAACCGCCCCTCCGGCTAGGACTGTATAAGTGGGCGTCGATGCCGTCTTAATAATTGAAAACGTGTAAGCGTCAATAGCCGAGGCGTTACCCGCACTCGGCGCGGTTCCACCTGACCATTTTGGAGTAACGGCGGTTCCGTCAATTTGAAAAACTGTAGGGTAATAGGCCGTAGCTCCGTTCGTGTTAAGAAATACGACAGAGATCGAAGCTCCAACAGGTAGGAGCGACGATAGGGTAGTAGTAGCGTTACCGCGAAAATTAAACGTCCAGTTAGCCGAAGCGTTTGTGGTGTAATACCAGTAGGCACTCGTTACGACGTCCACGTTAACGGTTCCCGTGGCCGCTATAGCCGCTACGTTTAGCGTTTCTTTAGCTGAAGTTAACTGAAGCGCGGCGAGGATCGCCGACCATCTTAACCCCGTGGTTGCGGTTGAGTCTGCGCTTAAAATCTGTCCGTCGCTTCCGACTGATAACAGAGAAGCGGTATTAGCGGCCGACGCCGAAATAACCCCACCTTTAGCGGTTGGGTTTAATAGGTTTACGGTTCCGGCTAAATCGTCCATA
>Ga0209499_1001462_pt1 | contig 16337 bp, 18 predicted proteins | sample C_130208_EF_Meta_FD_187306 | JGI IMG/M metagenome (GOLD analysis project Ga0209499, IMG submission 187306) | Freshwater microbial communities from Lake Croche, Canada to study carbon cycling - C_130208_EF_MetaG (SPAdes) (version 2) | ecosystem: Environmental > Aquatic > Freshwater > Lake...
ACGTATTCGTGCGCTGCCGACCGCCAGCAGGCAAAGATTGTGTTTGACACTGTGAAGGAAATGATTCGCCTTCAGCCTGAGTTGTCGGAGTTTCTGCAGCCGTTTCGGGATGCAATTTTCAACCCTAAGACTGGCAATGTGTATCGCGCTTTGAGTGCCGAGGCTTTCACAAAGGAAGGTTTGTCGCCGACGTTTGTTGCCTTTGATGAGGTTCATGCCCAGCCGTCGCGTGAGTTGTGGGATGTCATGCAGCTCGGTCAGGGTGCGCGTATTGAGCCGATGATGATTGGCATCACGACTGCCGGCGTGAAGGTTGATTCAAGCGGTCAAGATTCTTTGTGTTATGGCTTGTATCAGTACGGCCAGAAGGTCGCCACTGGCGAAGTCGATGACCCTTCATTCTTTTTTGCTTGGTGGGAAGCCATCGAAGGCAGTGACCATCGCGATCCGAAAACGTGGGCGCAGGCTAACCCTGGCTTCGATGACATTGTGGCGAAGGCAGATTTTGAATCTGTTATCAACCGCACACCTGAGTCTGAGTTTCGCACAAAGCGTTGCAATCAGTGGGTGTCAGTTTCTGACACTTGGCTTCCTGCTGGTGCGTGGGATGCGACTGCTTCTGACCGCACTGTTGATGACGGCTGTGATGTTGTTTTGGCTTTTGACGGTTCGTTCAACGGTGACTGCACTGCCATCATTGGCGTGACGGTTGAGGAACAGCCTCACGTTTTTGTTGTGCAAGTGTGGGAGAAGCCCGACAATGAGGCTGCCGATTGGCAAGTGCCTGTGTTGGAAGTTGAGGATTGCATCCGCCAGTCGGCGATGCGTTGGCAGGTGTTGGAGATTGCGTGCGACCCTTATCGGTGGGCGCGGACTTTTCAGATTCTTGAAGATGAGAATTTGCCTGTTGTGTTGTTCCCACAGTCGCCTGCTCGCATGACTCCAGCAACATCACGCTTCTTTGAAGCGGTGATGAATAAGACCATGAGCCATGATCCGAACGCGACGTTTGCTCGCCACGTTGGCAATGCCAAGTTGCGCACTGACAATCGCGGCTCGCGTTTGTCGAAAGAATCGCGCAACTCGCAACGTCGTATCGACTTGGCTGTTGCTTCGGTGATGGGTTTGGAACGTGCCGCATGGTGGTTCAGTGATGGTCAGTCTGCTGGCCCAATGATTTTTGACCCTTGGGAAGGTGAAGGTTCGGATGTTGTTTCGCCAATATTTGACGACCTCGATTGAGATTGCAGGCGCAACTTCAATCACTGTCGGCTCAGGTTTTGAGTTTGGTTTCCCTGTCGCTTTGATTGTTGGCGGCGTTCTTGCCATTGTGTTTTCTTATTTTGCTAGTGACGATTTTGGAGATGAGGCCTGATGAGTCTGCTTCGACGTGGCGCATTGTATGGCCGTTATCCGCAGTTCAACAATTATGTTGCGCCGTTGTCTCAGCTCTACGGCCAGACAATGGTCACATCGGCTGCCGGCGAGCGCATTGACGAATGGACTGCTCTTGGCATTTCATCGGTGATGTCGTCGGTGACGTTGCTTGCCGATTCGGTTGCTGCGCTTCCGCTTCGTTGTTTTGAGGTTGTTGACGGCAAGCGCACATCGGTTGCGTTGCCTGACATTCTGGCGAACCCTGACCCTACGTCGAATACGTTCGAGTTTGTTCACCAGTTGATGGCTTCGCTGGCACTTCATGGCAACGCCTACATTCACATTGACCGCGACCGTTTCGGAAACATGATTGGTCTTGTGCCGTTGCATCCTTACCAGATGCAGGTGCTTCCAACTGGTGACCAGATTGGGCGCAGGTATTTGCATCTCGGTAATGAGATGGATGCGGATTCAATTATTCACATTCGTTGGTTCACACCACCGCAGTCCCTTGTTGGTGTGTCGCCGTTGATTCAGTCGCGCACCTTGGTTGGCTTGTCGCTGGCGATGGATCGTCACCTAAGCCAGTTCTATGCTGATGGTGGCACTCCTTCTGGCGTGTTGTCTACAACACAGAAACTGACCCTTGATCAGGCTCGCACTATTCAGGGAACGTGGGAAGCAACTCACCGTCGCCGCCGTCGGCCTGCCGTGTTGTCTGATGGTTTGACATACACACCAATCACAACGTCAGCCGCTGATTCGCAGATGATTCAAACTCGCGAGCAGTTGGTTCGTGACATTGCTCGAGTGTTCCGTATTCCGTCGCACATGATTGGTGCGACTGGTGACAATCAGACTTATCAAAACGTTGAGCAGGCTTCCATCAACTTCTTGACCTACACTGTCACTCCTTGGATTCGCCGTATCGAAACTGCGCTCAGTGCCATCATTCCTGTCGGTCAGGATGTTGTGTTTGATTTCAATTCACTACTTCGCGTTGATGCTTTGACTCGCGCTCGCGTGAACACAATGCTCATTCAGACTGGTTCGATGTCGCCTAACGAGTCGCGCCAAACTGTTGGTCTTGAGCCTTACGATGGCGGAGATGTGATGAACCAGTCACTTGTCGGCACTGTTGTTGCCGGTGGCGACTTGCCTTCGTTGGGTGCTGACGAACAACCGCAAGCACCTGTCATGGGGGTTCTTGAGTAATGGCTGAAACTTACAGGCCGCCACAGGGCGTGCGCGACGAGGCTAAGCGTGCGTTGGCATGGATCGCTGACGGCAAGGCTGGCGACGGTTTCACTGACACTGGTCGCGCTCGTGCAGTTCAACTCGCTAATGGCGATGCGGTTTCGGCTGACACAATTTTGCGGATGTATTCATTCTTTGCTCGCCATGAAGGCGACAAGCAAGGCGCAGGGTTCAAACCCGGTGACGATGGTTATCCGAGCGCAGGTCGAGTGGCTTGGGCGGCTTGGGGTGGAGACCCAGGTTATTCATGGGCATCAAAGATTCGTGAACAACTTCGTGCGCGTGCAGCACTTTTGGAAGGCGGAAACGTGGAGAAGCGTGACGTGATTGCTATTGACGAGCTAGAAACAACACCAGACTTGGGCGAGGAATTGCTTGAGACTATGGCCGATGTCGTGGTTCTTTACTTCCGCGCACATGGTGCGCACTGGAATGTGAAGGGTTCAGACTTCTCTGAATATCACGCATTGTTCAATGAAATTTATGAGGACATCTATTCAAGCATCGACCCACTGGCAGAGAATCTGCGCAAGTTGGGAATCGTTGCGCCTTTCCGTTTGGTGGACTTCATCGAGCTGTCAACGCTTCAAGATGCAAACCCTGGACAGGATGCGCTTGCACTTGCACGCGACCTGCTCAACGCCAACGATGTGGTCATTGACAATCTGTCTGATGCGTTCGACTGTGCAACCTATTTCAAGCAACAAGGCATCGCCAACTTCTTGGCTGACCGTCTTGACAAGCACCAGTTCTGGAAGTGGCAACTGACCGCTTCACTTGGTGAGGAAATCACCGAGCCTAGCCCTGATCCTGTGAATGCTCAAGGTGTTGACGAGGATGACGTGTCAGGTGTTTATGACATGGGCATGATGCGTTCGGCTACTGGCGACATGGGTTTGCCTGTCGCTGGTCGTAGCCTTGCGTGGGATTCGTCAGCTGCTGAGGGTCGTGTTCGTGCGTGGGCTGGTGGCGATGACATTGACTGGTCAATGTATGGCAAGGCGTTCTTTTACTTTGACAACAAGAATCCTGAAAACTTTGGTTCGTACAAGTTGCAGTTCGCTGACATTGTGCAGGGACAGTTGCAGGCAGTGCCGAAAGCAATCTTTGCTGTTGCCGCTGTGTTGAATGGTTCGCGTGGCGGTGTGGACATCCCGTCTGCTGATGCTGATGCGATCAAGAAAAAGGTTTCGGCTTATTACGACAAGATGGCGACCGAGTTTGACGATGCGTCACTTGTTGCACCGTTCGAAGGTCGTGCTGCTCAGGCTCGTCTTGGTGTTGGCACGTTCGTGTCGTGGCCGTCAGGTGGCGACCGCGCTAATGGCAAGATTGAAAAGGTTGTCACGTCAGGGCCTGCCGCTTCGAGCGATAACTACATTCTGGAAGCAACCAGCGATGACCCTGCGTACATTATTCGTATTTTCAAGAAGCAGGGCAATGGTTTTATCCCGACCGAGCAGACTGTCGTGCATCGTGCCGATTTGCTGAATGTTATTTCCAGCCTGCCTGCGCCACGTTCACAGGAGATGGACATGATTGAGGAACGCAAGTCTGCTATTGCCACCGCCGACAAGGTGACGTTTGAAACAGAGATTCGCACCATTGCGACAACTGACGGTTCGCTTCGAATTGGTGGCTATGCTGCGCAGTTCAATCAGGAAGCAACTGGTTTGAATTTCCGCGAGATGATTGCACCGGGCGCGTTCAAGCGTTCACTTGATTCAGGTCAGCCTGTGTTCCTGCTCATCAACCATGACACTGATTCGTTGCCGTTGGCATCGACCCAGTCGGGAACAATGATGTTGTCTGAGGACAATGTTGGTTTGCGTATGGAAGCGACTCTTGATCCGAATAATCCTCGCGCAGTTGAGTTGGCTTCAGCTCTTGAGCGTGGCGATGTGAACAAGATGTCGTTCGCGTTCACTATTGCACCTGGTGGCGATTCTCGCAAGGATGGTCTGCGCACATTGTCTGACGTGAACCTGTTTGAGGTTTCTGTTGTGACATGGCCTGCCTATGATTCGACCGATGTTGGTATGCGCACCGCTGATGCGGAGTCTGCCGAATTGGAAGCGTTAGAGTTGCGCCGTCGCAAGCTTGCGCTTCAATCAAAGTTTCTCAACAAATAAGTTGAGATGAATCCCCGACGTGGTCACACCTCGGCGATAACAATCACACACACTACAAGGAGACATTATGTCTATGCTTGACAATCTACGCGAGGCACGCAGCAACGCTGCTGCTGATGCGGAAGCATTGCTTGCCGGCGAAGTCAGTGCTGAAGCACTGGATTCTGCTGAGGCTCGCCATGCAGAGATTGCTGACCTTGATGCAAAGATTGCAACGGCCGAGGCTCTTGAGGCTCGCACCGCTGCACTTGCAGAAGCACGCGCCACTTCTGGCGTGAAGGCTTTTGGTTCAGCAGTTGTAACTAAAGAACAGATGACCTACGACAACGGCTCTGACAATTCATTCGTTCGCGACATGATCGGCGCAACGCTCAAGAATGACCCAAATGCTTGGGGTCGTCTTGCACGTCACCAGCAAGAAGTTGCTGTTGAGACTCGCGACATTGGTCGTACGGATGGTTCTGGTGGAGACTTTGCAATTCCTGTGTACCTCGTCAACGAGTACGCAGAATTTGCGCGTGCGGCCAGAGTTACCGCAGACAAGGCCACAAAAATGGCCCTTCCTGCTTTTACGGACAACGTAAATATCCCTCAGATTACGCTCGGTACTCGCACAGGTTTTCAGGCCGCGGATAACTCCAGCACCTATTCACCTACGTCACCTCGTGACATGGTGACATCGACTGTGTCTGCACCTGTTCGCACAATCAGTGGTTTCGAAAACGTATCTATTCAGCTCGTTGAGCAGAGTCCCATAGCCGGCGGCCTTGATCGCTTAGTATTTTCAGACCTTATGGCCGATTATGCTTTGCAACTCAATACTGCTGTTGCTGGCAATGCTGATGGCACTTCAAACAATTTGAAGGGCTTCACCAACCTTGGCTCAGACACAACTAACGGAGTGCCTGTCACCTGGACACAGACAACGCCGGACATCGCAACTGGCTTGTCGTCAATCACGAAGGCAATCAGCCAGGTTGTCAACAACCGTTACCGCGATGTCGAAGCAATCATCATGTCTGCTTCAACGTGGTACTGGATGGCTTCACAGGTTGACGGTCAGTCTCGCCCAATCATCGTTCCAACTGGCAATGGTCCATTCAACGCTGCTGGTGTAACCAGTGCGCCGGGTGCTGCTGCTGGTCTAGTCGGAACAATATATGGCGTGCCCGTTTTCGTTGATGCCACGCTCAAGAATGCGGTCGGCACGAACCAGTCACCAATCCTTGTTGGCAAGTTCTCTGATTCGTACTTGTTCGAATCGTCTCCAAAGACAAGAGTTTTGCCGGATGTCCTGTCTGCGAACCTCACGGTGAGGTTCCAAGTTTATGGTTACGCTGCATTTGCTCACCGTTTCAACAAGGCTGTTTCTGCCATCTCTGGCACTGGAACAATCACACCTTCCGGATACTAATCTGGGTAAAGCAGGTGGCAGGCTTTCGGGTCTGCCACCTGCACTTCCTAACAAAATCAGGGGATGATTTTATGGGTGCTATGAAACACCTTTTGCTCGATGCTGCGGTTGCGGTGTCGAAAGCGGTTGAGGCTGGTGCTTCAATCGAGAACATTTTAGAAACTGTCGACTATCTCAATGACCGACCGTCACCGACAGTTGAGAAGGCTGCATGGTTTCCGACTCATTTGCCGAATGTTGAGTCGCGATGAGGTCGCGTGAAACTGTGTGCATTGGCATTCCGCACGATGGCAGGATTGACACCGAGTTGGCGTTGAATCTTGTGACACTGATGCGCGAACGCAAGTCACGGATTGACTCGATGCAAATGGTCAAAGGTGTCGGACTTCTCGCTCGGACTCGCAATCTGATTGTGAAAAACTTTCTTGACGACACGAACGCCGACTGGTTGTTGATGTGCGATTCGGATCAGACTTTGCCGCTGGATGTGTTCGACAAGTTGGTGGACACAGCTCACAAAGAGGACAAGCCGTTTGTTGCCGGTCTGGTGTTCGCGGCGTTCTTTGAGAATGAAGTGCTTCGACCTGTGCCTGCTATCTATTCGGGCGACACGATTGACCAGTTGTTTCCGATTGACGACTATCCGAAAGACACGGTCATTCCGATTGGTGCTTCTGGCACTGGTTGCATTCTGATTCACCGCCGTGTGCTTGAGGCGATGCGTGAGAATGCGAACCCTAATCAGGGAACAGACTGGTGCTGGTTCTTTGATGGCGCACTTGCTGGCCGTTGGTTTAGTGAGGATTTGTTGTTTTGTCGTAAGGTCGCTTCTCTTGGCTTTGCGATGTTTGCTCATACTGGCGCAATCCTTGCGCATAAGAAAGACTTTTGGCTTGACGATCGTCATCATGGCGAGTGGAAGTCAAAAGCACATTAGGTTCAACGGCAGGTGTTGCCCCTGCGCCTGCCGTTGTTATTTTTAGGAGTTGAACATGGCATCGAGTTATCCCAGTAATCTGGACAGCCTGACGAACCCGACCGCTTCGGACACGCTTGATTCGGCCACAGTGCCTCATGCTACCCAGCACGCGAACGCTAACGATGCTATTGAGGCGGTTCAGTCAACACTTGGCACGAATCCGCAGGGTGGCTCTGCGACCGTTGTGGCGCGTTTGAATACCTTAGATTCGACGGTGGCTGGCAAGGCTTCCACAACTCACGCTTCAACGCATGGCGTTTCGGGTTCTGATCCTGTAACGATTGCTTCAAGTCAGGTGACTGGTCTTGCAACGTCGGCAACGACTGACACGACTAATGCTTCCAACATTACCTCTGGCACGCTTGCCGCTGCTCGTGTTGCTACGTTGAATCAGAATACAACTGGTACGGCTGCGAGCTTGTCCTCTGCCTTGTCAACTACTCTTGGCGGTACTGGTGTCACTACTGGTTTGACTGTTCTTGATGGCGCGAACATTAGCAACGGCACTGTGACGGATGCCAAAATTGACACGGCTGGTTTAGCACAGTCGTCTTTGAATGGTGTTGCTATCACCGCATGGGCCGCATCAACTTCGTACACTAAGGGCGCGTTGGTTGAGTATTTGGGTGTGGCTTACCGCCGTATTTCAACTGGCACATCTGGTTCATCTTTCGATCCAACAATGTGGCAACAGGTTAGCCCGACCGCAACATCAAATGGCACTGTAATTGGTGTAGCCAATAACACACTTTTGACAACTGATTCTGCGGGCGCAACATATTTACGCCGATTGTATTTAGTGCCAACTATTACTAATTTGTTTATGAAAGTTATTAACTCGGCTAGTCCGTATCGTAGCATGTCTTTGACCGTAGATACCCCTACATCAGATTACACAATCGGTTTTCCAACCAGTGCCAGCGATGGTGGAACGATAATCACAACTGCCGACACTAACACTGTGTCCAACACAATGCTCGCTGGTTCAATTGCACAATCAAAACTGGTTCAACCGGGATGGAAATTCACACCTGCTACTGGTGTGGACATTGTGCCACGCACATTTACTGCACTAGGGCGTTCTTTGGCGAGTGGTACTGCCCACTTTGCTGCGTTTATTCCAGACACAACAATCACAATTTCATCTTTAGAATTCAGCGCAAACACTGCGGCTACTGCTAACGCAACTACACCAACACACAAATTCAATGTTGGTATTTTTACTGTCAATGCTGGTGGAACGAAACCTACATCTTTGACCTGTCAAACATGGGGACAAAGAAATAGCACAACAACAACAATGGCTGCTTTTGGTACTTTGAGTGGCACGCAATCTTTTGCTTTGGGATACACCGTAACTAATGGCACTTCAGCAACTAACGGCGCACCAACTTCAATTACTTTGAATGCAGGTACAACATATTGGATCGGCATTCATGCTTACGCAAATGCTGGATTTGCTACTGGGGCAACTATTGGTGGTTTTGCCTGTACGGCTTACCAGTTTGACCCTTACATCTGTGTATCCAATAGTTCACAATCCAGCACAGACTTTGCGGTGAGCACAAATGTTTCTATTTCAGGCGTTACGGCAAACATTCCATTTGTTAGGTTGAACCCGTAATGGCGTGCCGTTCTGGTTGTCCCACGCAGGACTGTGAATCGTATGCGGATTGTTGTAAGGGCATCAGCATTGACAAGTCGAGTTTGAAAGTTAGGTGATCCGATGGCAAGCATGAGTCCTCGCCAACCATCGACCTCTCCAACTATCGGCATTCTTTACAACGTCGCCATCGCCTACAATGCGCACCTGACTTACAACCAAGCAACGACTGCCGGCGGTGCTTCTAGTCGCACTGTTGCACGCGCTACTGCTTCAGCTCGTCAACGTCAAACTTCAACCATGAAACCGAGGTAAGAATGGCTGCTTATGATTTGGGCGATGTTGTCGCTCTAGGTATCACAATTACAAACGCGGCAGGAACGCCACAGAATGCGACCGCTGTTGTTTGTACTGTGACCGCACCTGACGGCACTGCATCAACACCAAGTGTCACAAACAGTGGTGCTGGCTTGTATGACATTGCTTTCACACCAACTTTGTCAGGTCGCCACCTTGTTCGTTGGGTTGCCACTGGCACGAATGCTAGCGCGTTTAGTGATGAGTTCAGTGTTCGCGACCTGACCACGCTGCCTGTCGTTTCGTATGACTCGGTGTTGGCTCATCTGAACATTCCGACCGCAAGTGCCAATGAGGATGAGATTCGTCGATTTATAGATGCCGGTCAGGATTTGGCTGAGAATTATGTTGGCGCGGTTCTTGGCCGTCGCACGTTCACCGAATCTTATGACGGCAACACAGATCAACTGCGCCTGCGTTCACCGCGTGCCATCAGCATCACCAGTGTTTATGAGAACGGTGCGCTTCTTGATTCAAGCAACTACACACTCGATGACACTGGGCAACGGCTGTACCGTCTGACCGCTTCGAGCCTGAGCCAGTCGTCGTTCTCGGCGTACGGCTATTGGGCAACAGGTGTGAACACTGTGACTGTCACCTATGTGGCAGGTTTTGTTGTGACACCGCCAGCAGTTCAGCAAGGTGTGCTTGAAATCATTCGGCACTTGTGGTCAACGCAACGTGGCGCAGCCAATGTGATGAACCGCAACACACCAGGTGACGAGTTCTATTCAGGCTCAACGTATTCTCTGCCACGCCGGGCAATGGAGTTGCTCGACCCTGCCAGCCTTCCTGGGTTGGCATAATGGCGACGACAGCATTTCCAGCCGTTGTTGCTGGCATCATCAACCAACTTGGCGCATCGTCAGGATTGTCAGGTGTGCGAGTTTTCGACGGCATCGAAGTTGACTCATCATTCCCCGGCGATTTCATTGCCATTGGTCATGACGGCACTGACGATGGTGAAGTGACAGCGGTCAGCATCACGCAAACGTATGACCAACTTGGTGCAGTGAAAATGTTTGAGGATGGTGTCATCGACTGTTTTCTTGCATCGTGGGATGGTGGCACGAACCTGACAGATCGTCGCACTCGCGCCTATCAGCTCATGAGCGCAGTCGATACCGCTATCCGTTCCGACCCTTCGCTTGGTGGCGCGTGCCTGTTTTCGGGCATCAGCCAGCAAACCACAACATATCGGCAAACTTCCGCAGGTGCGGCCGTTGTTGTGAATTTCAGTATCAGTTACAAAGCCAGAACCTAGGAGACTACTATGGCAACGCTCAAGAACATCACAGATCAGGATTTGGAAGTTCCTGACCTTCGCGCAGTCATCAAGGCTGGCGAGTCCATCGAAATCGACGACAGTCTTGTTGACGGTTTCTCTGCTCAAGTTTCGGTGTGGTCTGTGACCGCTTCGAAGTCCACAACCAAGTCGGCTGCGCCGGCAGAAACTCAAGGAGAATAAGTCATGGCAGTCGGTGCTGGTATTGCTTCCTCGCTTGGAATTTTCACAGGCGAGGCTTCGTTTGGAACATTCCCTGCTTCAATTACTGCTTCAAAGTTTTACGAGTTCAACTCGGAATCGTTGAAGTTCAACAAGAACACTAAGGATGGCGCAGGCCTTCGTGGTGGCGGTACGGTTACCCGTTCGAACCGTCGTGTTCTTGTCACCTCGGATGCTTCGGGCGATTTCGAAATCGACCTACCTACTCGCGGTTTGGGTTTGGTTCTTGGTTTGGCTATGGCTAATCAAGCATCACCGACGACGTTGACATCTGGCGTGTATCAAGGTGTCTACACGTTTGGCGATCCAACAGGTGACAACTTCTCCTGTCAGGTGAAAGTTCCAAACTATTCTGGTTCGTACACGACTAAAACTTTGACTGGTTGCAAAATCACAGGGTTTGAATTGTCTGTCGCAAATGGTGACATTGCCAAGGGTAAGTTCACGCTCGATGCTGCGAAGTTCTCGACCTCAACATCAGCTCAGACTCCTTCGTACGCCATTTCTGGTGCTGCGAGTGTCTACACGTTCGCTGGTGGAACGGTCAAGATTGACGGCACGTCAGCATTGAACATAAAGGATTTCACGCTCACTGTTGAGAACACTCTCAAGACTGACCGTTACAACCTTGATGGCACTGGCGTGAAGCAGGAACAGATTGTCAATGGCTTCCGCAAAATCACAGGCAAGATGACAGTTGAATTCACTGACACTGTTATCTTGACGAAGTTCATTGCCGATACTGCGGCGAGTGTTCAGGTGACGTTGCAAGGTGCTTTGATTTCTGGCGCGTACTACGAGAAGGTGGACATCAACCTTCCTTATGTGAAGTACGATGCTGACACTCCAGCCGTCGGTGGCCCTGGCCCTGTCGACTTGGCTGTCACTTTCACTGCATACGATGGTTCTACCGATGGTTCATTCACTGAACCGTTGACCATCACCGTTGTGTCGCAAGATTCACTTATCTAATTTCATAGACAGGGGCATTCACTATGTCAACAACAATCCATCTTTCCAACAATCAGCAGGCCGTTTTGCGTGATCCTGCCGATGTTCCAGTTCGACTTCGCCGACCTGTTGAGAAGGCAATGTTGAAAGTGTCTCAAGGTCAGGCTGGTGCAGCGTTACAGTCTGCGCCATCTGATTTGACGGATGCACAGAAAGCAGCCGAGGTTGCTTCGAATCTTGATCCGAATGTGTTGGACACTTTCAACGAGCTGAACGATGTGCTGATTCTGGCACGTTTGCAGTCGTGGACTTTGCCGGTGGACATTTCTATCGACACAATTCTTGACTTGCCACAGGCTGACTATGAGTTACTTCAAAAGGCGGTTGTGGATCAGGTGACGGAAATGATGCCAAACTTCGGTTTGGATACTGACTCTGATTCCCCTGGTCAGCCCTCAAACGTCTAGAGCGTGCGCTTGAGGGCGGAAGTGTTCGCGGTTCAATGCCTGAACATTTGCGAACGTATCGTCTCTGCAAACTGATGGGTTGCACTCCAAGCCAGTTGGAGAATGAACCTGCATCGACGTTGGATTGGCTTCTTGCTATTGACGACACTTATTTGCGTGTTCGAAACAAACAGATTGAGGATGCGAACAACGATGTCTGATTTCATCAAAGCGACGATGCATGGCGTAAAGCAGTTCAATGCGACCACGTTGGAAGTTGAAAAGAATGTGGACTTTGCAACAGTCAAGGCGTTGCGTGCGAATCAGAATCTGGTCAAGCGTGAGGTTCGTAAGAATTTGCGTGGCGCACCTCGATGGACTGAGCGTGGTAGTTCTCGCGTATATTCGTCAACTTTCCGCACCCAGCCGGGCGCAAACACGAACAATCCGCGCACTGGTGGCCCTGGCAAGTTTTCTGGCACTTTGCTCAAAGGTGTTGGCGGTGCGAAACCTAAGAAGTTGGCTGGCACTTGGATTGGTGGTGTCGGTGTTGGTGGCAAAAAGAAACTAGCCACGAACAATTTCAAGAAGCGTGACCTTGAAACACGTTTCCCATATTTCAAACCTGCCGTCGAGAAGGCAACTCCCAAGATGCCTGCGGTTTATCAGAAGGCTTGGGGCAAAGCAGTTGAAAAGAGAGGTGGCCTGCTGTGAGTATGCTTCCGCCAGTGTTCGTTGAGTTGCGTGCGAACATCAAAGAGTTTTCCGCCAAGATGGGTGAGGCTCGCGCTGAGCTGATGGAAACCGAAGCGGCATCGAAAACAACATTCACCAAGATGGCAACTATCGGCAAGGGCGCGTTGCTTGGTGTTGGTGTTATTGCTGCTGGTGTCGGATATGAGTCGGTCAAGTTGGCGATGGAGTTTGAAAATTCGCATAAGCGAATGCAAACCGCCATCAAGAATTCTGGTGTCGAGTTTGAAAAGATTGCGCCAAAAATTGAGGAAATGAATTCTCATATGCGCGACCTCGGCTTCACTGATGTGGAGTCGCAGGATGCCATGACGAATCTGACCACTGCACTCGGATCACCTACGAAGGCACTCAAGGACATGAGCCTTGCCGCTGACCTTGCACGTTTCAAACACATACCATTGGCGCAGGCTGCCACTGCTGTGGCGAAAGCTCACGAAGGTTTTCTGCGACCACTCAAATCTATTGGCATCGACTTGCCTGTCGCTGCTGGCGGTGCGCAAGCATTACAGAAGGCGCATCAAGGTTTAGAGAAAGCGCAAAAGGCTTACAACGATTTAGTTGCCAAGGCGCATGACCACAATTCCAAAACAAAAGTCAGCACCGACCAGTTGGCTCGGGCGCATGACAAAATGCGCGATGCGCAAGCGAAAGTCAATGCCACTGCCCATGCCGGTACGCAGATTATGGATGCTTTGCAAAAGAAGGTCGGCGGTCAGGCTCAGACTGCATCCGAAACTCTGGCTGGAAAGTTTGGTCGCTTGAAAGCGAACACAGATCAGGTGTTCACTGCTATTGGCTTGAAGTTGATTCCGATTCTTAGCAAGATGCTCGATGTCATTTCGAAAGCAATCACTTGGCTGAATAAGCATCGCGATGTGATGATGGCGTTCGGCATTCTCATTGGCGGTTTTCTGATTGCTGTCATCGGTGCGTACATCATTTCTATGCTGTCGGCCGCTGCTGCCACTATTGCTGCGACATGGCCGATTCTTGTCATCATCGCTGCGATTGCTGGTTTGATTATGGCAGGGTTGTGGCTCAAGAATCATTGGCATGAAATTTGGGAAAAAGTCAAAGAGACTGTTCACAAGGTTGTTGACTGGGTGAAGGACAAGTTTCACAGTTTTGTCACCGCACTCAAAGGCATTTTCAGTGGCTTGGGAAACATTATTCGCGGCGCGTTCTCCGCTGTCGGAAACATCATCAAGGGATATTTCAACATTTGGATTGGCATCATTGACTGGATTGTTGACAAACTCAACATGGTTATTGACAAGGCCAACAAGGTCAAGATTCATATTCCGGGCTTCGGCACTGTCGGTGTAAACATCCCCCACATTCCGACCATTCCGAAACTTGCCAACGGTGGCATTGTGTCTAGCCCAACGATTGCGATGATTGGTGAGGCTGGCCCTGAAGCTGTTGTGCCGTTGTCGCGTGGCCATTTGGGTGCGCACGTCACTGTCCATGTTCATGGGTCGGTGATTCGTGAGCATGATTTGGCTGTGAGTGTTCGTGACCAGATTGCGCAGTTGATGCGTCGTCGCGGTCTTGACCCTGCCATTCTGGGGGTCTAGTCGTGGCTTTGTATGACGGCACGAATTACTATCGCGTTTATGTGGAGATTAGTTCAACTATCAGTTTCAGTTCTTACAAACAAATTGCAACTGCTGACGTTCGTTCAATAAATATTCGGCGTGGTCGTTCGCGTGAGGATCAAGCGATTCAGCCTGGCAACTGCACCATTGTGTTGGACAATTATTCGGGCATTTATGACCCTGACACGACGAGCGTTCCAACATCGTCATTGTATGTGGGTTCGAATGGTCGTTCGATTATCGCTCGCAATTATTGGATTCGCATTCGATGCGTTCTTGACTATGTGAATGATGAAACTATTTTCATGGGCAAGATTGAAACTGTTGCGATGGATGTCGAGTTTGACCAGACTGTCACTATCAACGCGACAGATTCTGCCGCGTTCATGTCGCGGTCTGTTTATCCTGGGCGAACCACGCTTGATTATGGTCATGTTCGTGCAGGCAACATTCTTGACAACTACGGCTGGCCGACAACTATTTCAGGCAAGAATTATCGAAACCTGTATGTGTCTAGTTATGGCATGGATCATCAGGGGAGCAAAAGCCACCTTGATGCACTTGAGGAAGTTATCGCTTCCGAAGGTGGCATTTTCTTTATCTCCAAAGATGCTGTGGCCACAACATACAACTATGACAATCTTTACAACCCGACATATTGGTACACGCTCGATGACCAGCGCACTGCCGGCACTATCGAATATGACAGCATCGACATCAGCAACGGCGACCTTTACATTTACAATCAAGTGATTTTGAAGTATGGCGCAGATGGGTCGCATTCGTACACTGCTGATGCGAACGCTTCAGGTCAGCAAACTCAATATGGTGTGTTCACTAAGACTGTGAACGGTTGCGGTTACTATGGCAGTTCATCAACCTACAACTATTCGTTCATTGCTTCGCATTTGGCTTATCAAAATTCGATACCGAAACCGCGCATCATCAAGCTCGGATATTCAATGCTTGGATTGTCTACATCGTTGCAGTATGCGGTACTCAATCAAGACATTGCAGATCAGGTGACAGCGAACCGCACACTTGTTGACGGTCGAAGTTTCAGCCAGAATCTGAACATCAACCAGATTGCCTACGACATCACGCCAGAGGACTGGCGTGTGACGATTGACACCTATCCAAGTGCAACCCAGCCCTAACAACTAAGGAAACCAGCATGGCTATTTTCACTGCGCAATACTCATTGAGTTCAACGCCGACACAGATTGTTGCTGACAACTTTGTTGCCGAGGAAATTCACATTCACGTTTTATCAGGTTCGGCATACATTGGCGATTCGACGGTAAGCGCAACCACTGGTTTGAGACTAGACAACGGCGACAAACTAATGTTCAACACTCATCTCGGTGCAGTGTATGGAATGAGTTCGGGTTCAGCCAGCATCGCTGTTGCTGTGATTGAGAAGTAACAGGCCATGACTTCAGTGCATTCGGTAAGTGACTGGGCAACTGTCATCGGCGGTGTCGGCACGTTGACGGCTGGCTTCAGTTGGTTTGTTGGTCGAGCAGTCAAGCATTGGATACATGAGCAACTTGTCGAGCTGCGCCCTAATGGCGGCGGCTCAACCTATGATCAGGTACGTCAGGCGGCAACGGATGCCAAGCGTGCCGCATTTGCCGCTGAACGTGCCGTCGATTCGGCAATGCAATTGCATGGACATTTGACGGAGTTGTCCAGTCGAGTGTCATCGCTTGAGCAAGTTATTGTGAAACAAGTTTCCCAACCAACCCATTAGGAGTCTGACATGGCTATTTCTCGTATCACAGGTTCGCAAGCCTATGCACATATGCACGCATGGATGCTTCAACATCGCAGCGGTTTCACTGGGCATTGTCACAAGACGTGTCAGGATGCTTGGGGTTTGCCGGTGAAGTATGCCTCGGCGAAGGATGCGTGGGATCATGTGCCTGTCAAGCATCGCCATACTGACATGAGCAAGATT
>Ga0209499_1001465_pt1 | contig 16304 bp, 17 predicted proteins | sample C_130208_EF_Meta_FD_187306 | JGI IMG/M metagenome (GOLD analysis project Ga0209499, IMG submission 187306) | Freshwater microbial communities from Lake Croche, Canada to study carbon cycling - C_130208_EF_MetaG (SPAdes) (version 2) | ecosystem: Environmental > Aquatic > Freshwater > Lake...
GAATGGTTGACAAAATCTGCCCCTTCACAGCGCCAATGATAAAATCTTCTTGGCCAATATCGGAGGTTAAAGTAATGATGGGCATCTATTGATAACGAAAAATCGAGTTTTATATTTTAGAAAAACCAGTATTTATTTAGTCCTCGAGCTACTTCACTAAAACCCCATCTTTAAAGAAAAAATGATGCACCAATTTATCGGCCCAAGCAGGAAAATATTTGTTCATGAAAAAAGTGCGCTTTCCTGTAAAAGTAAGCACCAAACTACGCTCCCTTTTGTCGATGGAATGGATGATATGGGTGGCACAAGCCTCAGAACTCATCATTGCCCCCTCATCCATAGGTGATTCGCCCTGCGCTTGAGCATTCTTGTCCAAAGCGGCATTTCTGATATTGGAGGTTGTAAAACCAGGGCAAACCCACATCACATGGGTGCCAGATCCATACAATTCGGTTTTTAGGGCTTCTAGCCAGCCATTTAAGGCAAATTTAGAGGCTGAATAGCCACTTCGACCCGGAAGACCCCGATAGCCTGCAATGGAAGATACCCCCACAATTACCCCTTTGTTTTTCTGAATATAAGGCAGGGCAGTTTTGGTACAATACACGGTTCCCCAAAAATTAATGTCCATGACTTGGTGTAGGGTTTCAAAAGAAGCATCCTGTACCAAGGCTCTCATAGAGATGCCTGCATTATTGATCAAAATATCTATGATGTTCCATTTGGCGATAATTGCTTGCATAAACGCCTCTACTTCCAAAGAGTTACGCACATCTACTTGTAATGCTAATAAATTTGAATTGGGATTTTCTTGCGCCAATAAACTTAACTTACTTTGGTTTCTACCACAGGTGGCTACTTTAGCACCCAATGCTAGAAACTGCTGTACCAAGGCCTTTCCGATGCCATCAGAACCACCAGTAATGACTATAATTTTACCTGAAAAATTGGACATCTTTTTGCGTTTGTACAAATATAATTCTTATTTGAAGATGAACGACTTAGAGGGGTTTTGAGTGGGGAAAATAAATACCCCCTTTTATTTGGATAGTTTTCATTAAAGCTTATTTTTGCACTCCCTTAAAAAGGCGGTTAGAATTGGTAGCTCAGTTGGTAGAGCAATACACTTTTAATGTATGGGCCCTGGGTTCGAGTCCCAGCCAGTTCACAAGAACAGATAAAAGGTCGTTGTAAATGAATAGTTTACAGCGACTTTTTTCATTTTGGTCAAACATAGTTAAAACATTTTTGTGCACCTGTATACTCTAATATGCAGCGTTAAATTTAACTAAAACACTCCATACAAGACAATCCTTTTAAAATATTAATCTATTTGGATTAAATCAAATGCACTTGTGGAACGCTTTTGTAGTCTTTTGTATTGTTTTCTTTGGCTCGGTTGGTGTACATGCTTTAATGAAAAAACCACCCTCGTTTTGGAGAGTGGTTTTGGTATTGTTAAGTTGAAAAATACTTATTCAAATTAATCCTTAACTAAACGAACTGAGAACCCATTTTTCTTATTGTTGTTGTTCCTGTTTAGGTTGCCATTGTTGTAGTTCAGGTTGCGGTTCCAGGCGTTTGTTGAATTGTTCTCTGTAGCGCTCCACCAGTTGCCGTTGTTGCCAACATTGTTGAATGTTCCATTGTTGTTACGGTTGCCGCCCGGAAGACCTGCATTTGAAGTAACCGCTGTTATATTAGCTACTGCCTACCATTTAACCTCAGTTTTAATGGGCATTATAGCAGCAGCGGGTTACCGGATTTAATTGGCACACTTCTGTTTGTCTTAACAAACAGAACGCTGGCCGAAAACTATCTTAATAACGATTTTTGCCATCCCGTTAATTGTTTTGAAACATTTTCAACCGATTCATTTATTTGAACAAACTGTTTTATGCTGATTTGCTGCATATCTTTCATCAGACGAATAAAAAGCCTGATTACCTCTATTCGTTCTCTTGCTTCCTGTAATACTTCGTTTTTGTCCTGTTTTAGATTAGCCCTATAAATAAGCGTAAGCAGTGCTATGGTTTCTTTTTTTATGCTTTCACCCACCGTGTATTTGTAATCCTTACTAAAATCCTTTGTAAACCCAAAAATAGCCAATAGCAAATCATAGGTTGCTTTATAAACCGGTAAGTCGTTAAATAATGCCAAAATTTAAAGTTTTTTGACCGCTTAGCGGTAATGGTCAAATTGTCAAATAAATAAAATAAATTAATCCCTAAGGCAACGAACTGAGAACCCATATCTCTTAGTGTCGTAGCCCCTGTACAGGTTGCCATCGCTGTAGTACAGGCCGCGGTTCCAGGCGTCTGCCGAACTGCCCTCTGTAGCGCTCCACCAGCTGCCGTAGCGGCCAACATAGCCGAATGGCCCATCGTTGATACGGTAGCCGCCCGGAAGACCTGCAAAACCACTCTCGTTGGTAGCGCTTGTATTGGGTGTAGTCCATCTAGTGGTGCCTGTTGTCTTCATCTTGCCGCCTGCTGCTGCATCTCCACCCAATAAAGTACCTAGAGTTGTCCATTCTGCATCAGTGGGTATATGCCACCCTTGTGGTGCTAAGCCCCTTGGATCATTAACTGCATACCAATTATATAGTTTACCATAAATAGCGCCATTAGCTGGATCATTGTTATAATAACACCAGGCACCTGCTGTTGCATTCGCCCAATCTGTTGTGTTGGTTATTTGAGCTATTACATCACCATTACGATATGTTGTGACATCTAAATTTTTATTCGTCCATATTTGTGTGCCAATTGTAACATAATCTGAAGAAATAGTAATTGTTGCTGTTCCTCCTGTAAAGCCTGAGGTTCTTGAAGCAGTTGTATTTTGATCCGTTACACTCACTAATGTATAAGTAGTGGTTACTGAAGGTGTTCCTGATGCTACATTAAATGCTACTGTACTAGATATATTATTAACCGTGACATTTGATCCTCCTGATGGCTGATATACGATGGTGAATGGTCCTGCGCCATTGCTAGAAGTATAGGTTAACTGACCTGTTGATCCTCCTGGTAGAATCGTATTACCTGTTAAAGTTCCCTGTGGTCTTGCAGTCACACTTACTGTAGAAGTTGTTGAACTTACTACATTACATGTTGTGCTTACTGTTACATAATAAGTTCCTGCGGCACTTGTTGTATTAGTAGTCGTGTATGAATTACTATTTGCTCCATTTATAGCCACACCGTCTTTATACCATTGGTAGCTTAATGTTGGTTGTCCTGTTGCTGTTACACTTAAAGTAGTAGTGGCTCCTTCTATGATTGTTGCTGAAGACATTTGCTGAACAGTAATACTTGCTGGTGCATAGATGCTTACTGTTGCACTACCTGTTGATGTACCACTACTGTAAGTATCTATAACACTCGAAATAGTATAAGTTGTATTTATAGTTGGTGTTACGCTGATTGTTGTTGTTCCTGACACTGTATTTATTATTGTTCCATTATTCAATGTCACTGTTATAGATCCAGTTCCTGTAGCTGTTAAGTTCAACGTTGCAGTTGTTCCTGAGCATATGGATTGAGTTCCTGTTAATGAAGCTGTAGGAGATGGAACTACAGAAACTGTTGCAATTGTACCTGAAAAATCAGTGGTGGCTTTTGAGATCTCATCAGTCACACTGATTAAATTATATGTCTTTGAACTTGTAATTGTCCCTAGAGGTATTGCTTGACCACTTGATTTACCAGTAACTGTTACATTATTACCTCCAGACGGTAGATACACGATTGTAAATGGTCCACCACCATTAGTTGATGCATATGTTAACTGTCCTGTAGACCCTGGTTGAATAGTGTTACCTGTTAAAGTACCCTGTGGTCTTGTTGCATATTCTTGAACCGTTCCACAAGTAGTACATCTGAAAATATAATAATCATAAGGACACCCTGCTTCATTACCTAATTGTTTGCTTGCTCTAAAGAAACCTGTGTTAATAGGTCTTGCTTGACTTGAATAATTATAACCATTATATCCAATATAATTATTAAGTCCTCCAACAGGCCCTTGCGGATTATTGTTAAACTTATAAGAAGACTGTGCTAATGGATCTGTAATAGATAAACCTGAACTTGAACCAACAGTAATAGTGGCAGTTACAGTTCCTCCACCTGTCATCAATGAAACAGTAGTTGAACCTTCCGAAACTCCAGTAACATATCCGCTTGAATTTACTATTGCAATAGTTGGACTAGTTGTAGAAAAAGTACCGTCAGTAGTAGATGGATTTAAATAATAAGACCCATTTAAACATAAGGTAACGGGGCCTGTATTAGCAAAAGTAGGAACTAAGCCATTAGAGACATACAATAATGAATTAGCTATTAATAAAGCACCATTAGAAGACGCATCCCATCCTCCATTAAACCATCCATCACCAGATCTATCAATCCCATCACTTATAACAATAGCATAAAAATTTAAATCAACTCTTTTTACATGACTTAATCCTATGTCGTCATTAACAATAACTAAAGGCCAATCATTACTCCAACTGGCTATCACAGATGACCCACTGGTTAATGTTGGTATTCCAACAGATGTATAAGATGCTTCACCACCAGAAAATGTATTTACACCATTTAAAATTGGATGACTTGAAATATTTTTTTTAAACCCTAAATTTTGAGGAGATCCCCAAGTGTAAGGTAGAATTGAAAAAAGATTATAATTTTTTGTATAAAACCTTGAACTTAGATCCAAATTAATGCCATTATCTCCCCATCCAGGCACAATCAATTCACGTGGTGAATTTTCAGAATATAAAGAATTTACAACCCCACCACCAGCGTCAATATAATCAGCTATTACATTTCCTAAACCTACTGGATCAGCATATGAAAAGTTAGAGGTAACTAATACAGCATCATAATTCAATAAATTAGTTAATGTTGGTGTTCCATTTTGAGCATCAAAAATATCTACAGAATTAAATTTATTTGTATTAAATAACTTTGTTTTCAAATTATTAACATCTGATATATACTCATTTGGCTCAGTATGAATTATCAAGACATTTTTTGTTTGTGATATACCTTTTAAACTTAAAAGAAGCAAAAGAATTAATAATTTGGCTAGTTTCATCATAAATTAATTAAAAATCATAAATTGAATAATACAAAAAGAAATAAAAAATTAATTTTTTTTACGTTAACATTTGTTAAGAAATGATACAATCTGAAATTTCTAAACAAATATTAACGCCTTCTTTGAGTTTTTAATTCTTGATAAATGAACTGGCGTAATTCTAAAAAATGTAAAAACTATTGTTAGAATATATAAAAGAACAAAATACTTAGAAGTGACTATTTTCTTCATGGATGGGATATTTGATTCCCGCAAATTTGTATTAAAACCAAAATAGCCCCAAATTGGGGCTGTGAAAAAAAAGCAATCTCATTGTGAATTATAAAATTCACAATTGACAATCAATTACTTAAGATTGTTAATGTATTCTGTAGGAGTAACCCCTACATACTTTTGAAATGCATAATACATGGATCTTCTATTACCAAATCCAGCCATTTCAGATAAAGCCTCGATTGTAAACGATTTGTATTTTTTTGATTTTAACATATCAAGCAAGTAATCTATCCTTTTTTTATTTATTAGCTCTATAAAAGTATCGTCTGACTGTGATTTTAAAAATTCTAATACATCCACTTTCGTGTGATTTAATTTTAAAGCAAAATCATCAACATTGGCATCTTGCAATAAGTAATAATGATTGTGATAAAATAAATATTCAAAATTCGAAACGCTTATTTTAGTTTTCGGAAGATTTTGGGTATTAAATCCAATCGAAAAACCTGATTCATCTATAAATTTGGGACGTAATAAGATAAATAGGAGAATTAAACTCCTAGAAATGATATAAGATAGCCTTGAATCAATGAAAGTGGAATCCACTTTTTTAAAATGCAATAAGATAAAAGATGAAATAATTAAAACTGTTATTATTAAAATAAAAATTAATATAAAAGCCCACTTCAATATTTTTTTATGATATAAATTATCATTGTTTGCCTTTTTAAAAATAATTGACAAATTGAGCACCATTGAAAATACAAGGAACGCATCAACAAAACCGATTGCAATTACATTAATTTTAGTTATGTCCGATATTAAAACACCATTATTTATTGATACAAATTGAAAACCATATAGCATTAATATTAAAATCAATATCATAAAAACCACTTCAATAAATAATACTAACTTGGGGATTTTATTCATTGCAACCAAATAGAATAAGTTGATAAAGGAGAAAGAACCCAAAAGCCTTACAAAAGTAATAGTGTCTTTAAATTCATGCCCAAGCTCAAATAAAAAATCAAAAATATTTGAAGTTGTTAAAACTAAAAGGAAAATGAAAATATTGATTTTAAAAAACGTGAGATTTTGTCCATTTTTAAAATTTTCAATTATGGAAAAAATACATACAAGTGCTAAACCAAAATATAAATATTCATACATTTCTGCAATATAAGTAATTATAAAAATATGTCACCTATCTAAACCGTATTTGTAAATAATTTCTTGTTTACTTTGCTTCCCACCCATTTTCTTGGGAAATTCCCGCAGAATTCGCGATAGTGAAATTATAGAAAGGAGAATTGCCGTATGCACATACCCCCTTTTTCCCCTACTTATACCATAGAACAAACTTAGGATCTCAATACTTATATATAGCATTAATTTAATATAATATTAAGTATATTTGTAATATATTGTCTAAGAGTTATTTATAACTAATTCAACTTACTGACAAAAATTGGACGTAATCTAATTATACTTATTTAGAATTTTTTTCAACCCCCTAGTCCCTTAATTAAACACCCCGACCTCTAATTGAATTTATTAGACCCCCCTATGCTCTAATCTGGATGATTAATTCCAAATTAATCGATAACTAAAATAGTTTTTTATACATGTGAGAAGGGACTACTCCCACTCACAACCCCTCCTACATCTTGAGTCACCGAACCACCCTCCTAGGCAAGAGTGTTAGGCATCTCGTTTTTATTTAAATCACAATTAAAAAATTAAAAAAATGGTCACAGTAACAAACTATTCTGAAAGAAACAGAAAAGACGGAACAACTTTTATTGCCTTAGAAATCAGCGGTGGTGTAGAGCTTGTACAAAGCAACAACACAGGCAAATTCTATGCAACAGTAAGGAAAACATCCATCCCTTCCACATTTGATGAAACCATTGCCAAAGGGTTAATTGGTTCTCAGATGAAGGGTGATGTAGTTAGGGTTCAAGTGGATCCTTATGACTTTGTAGACAAGCGCAGCGGTGAGATTATTAAGCTTCAACACAGCTATTCTTATCAACCAGAAGGTTCAATTGAACTCATAGGTCAAACGCAGGTGAAGAGCCTTCAAATGGCTTAAAAACAGGCTACAATTAGCAGCATTATAACAGACATGAAACAAATGTGGAACACACAAATCAATTAGCCACTTAAGTTAACTCATGCTCTTTTAAATCTGCAGATTTGTGGTTAGTAAGAGGAGGACTGGGTGGAGAAATCTGCCTGGTCCTTTTTTATTTATTTTAAAAATAAACTTATATGCAATTATTAAAAGCGTCACGGAAAAAGGCATCTATTAAAATGTCTCTCCAAGGTCCAAGTGGATCTGGTAAAACTTATTCTTCATTGCTATTAGCTTATGGTCTATGTAATGATTGGTCCAAAATAGCTGTTATAGACAGTGAAAATCATAGCTCTGAACTATACTCCCATCTAGGAGGCTATAATGTACTTCAGCTTTCAGCACCGTATACACCAGAAAAATATGTGCAAGCAATTGAGGCATGTGGGCAGGCAGGCATGCAAGTTATTATAATAGACAGTATTTCTCATGAATGGGAATACATCCTTGAGGCGCATGCCTCATTACCTGGTAATAGCTTTACCAACTGGCAAAAGATTGGGCTTAGACACAAAGCTTTTATACAAGCTATACTTGGTTCTAAAGCACATATAATAGCAACTACTAGGACCAAACAAGACTATATTCTAAATGAGCGTAATGGCAGAATAGTACCCGAAAAGGTAGGGCTAAAGGCTGTTCAAAGAGAAGGATTGGATTACGAGTTTACACTTGTTTTTGATCTTAACATGAAAAACAGCGCAACGGCTTCTAAAGATAGAACAGGGTTGTTCTATGGCAAGCCTGAACAAAAACTAAACATTGAAACAGGGAAAACAATTTACGACTGGTGTTATGCAGGAATTGATATTACGCCAACCGACATTACGCCACTTATATATGCTTGTAGCACTATTGATAAATTGTTAGAACTGTACAACCAACATCCTCAATTCAAAGAAGTACTTAAAAAAGAATATGAGAATCGTAAAAGAGAAATCCTTGTTCAAAATCATACTGTTTAAAAACATCTTGCCTTACCAACTTCATCATCATTCACACATGCCTAGCAAAATAGCTGGGCATTTTTAATTTAAACAACATGATACAAACAGAAAACATCGCTGAAATCGAATTGGTATACAAGCCAAGCATTTCAAACAAACCAATTATTAGTTCTCCCCTAGATGCATATAATGTATTTATGGACTTTTATCCCAAAGAGACATTGCATTTACAAGAGCACTTCTTTGTAGCCTACTTAAACAGGTTTAATCGTGTATTGGGAGTATTACACCTTTCATCTGGAGGTATTACAGGAACGATAGCTGATATAAGATTGATATTCGGTGCGGGTTTAAAATGTGCTGCCTCCGGAATTATTATAAGTCACAATCACCCCTCAGGACAGCTAAAACCATCACTACTTGACAAAAATGTAACTACCAAAATACGTGATGCAGGTGATATGCTAGACATAAAGTTGATGGACCATATAATCGTAGGTCATGACGGAAAATATTTAAGCTTCTCTGATGAAGGACTCTGAATAATTAAAACATACAACTAATGAAAAACAGCAGAATTGTCTATTATGACAGCTTTAGTATCGCAGTGATAAGTTCAAAATCAAAGCTTAGAAGATTGTATTGTCCTTTCATGGTAAAGTGTATCAGCACTATTAATGAAATACAAGAAAATAGTAGTGTTTATGTAGATGAAGTGTTTAAAGATCCAGAAGAACTGATTGTATACAAGATAGGAGGCAATCTTTATCCTTATTCCAGTTTTAGGATTTCAATAAACTTCTAGTTATTATCCAACAAGTTCGGCTAAAGTGATGCCTAATCCTTTAGCTAAAGCAATTAGGGTGGTTAAAGTGGGATTTATCTTCCCTTTTTCCACCCTATGAACTTGACTAAGCTCAATATCCGCTTCAAAAGCTAGTTGCTCAAGCGTTAATCCCTTTGCAATACGAAGAGTTTTCAAATTCTCACCAAACTTTTCAAGTGTTCCCTGGTTCCTTAAGTTATTCATTACCCCCAAAGTGGCATTATTGTCAAAATATTTCTTAGGCATATATGCCTAATTTGTAAAGGATGAATTAATTTTAATATATGAAAAAAAATTTAACCATATTACTTTTATTAATATTAACAGTATTAGATATAAGTGCGCAGTACAACAATCCCCTTGAAACAAATTTTGCAAAAGGATTTAAAGAAGGTTTTAAACAAGGATACTGTTATGGAAATAAAGGGGTTGATTGTTTTTATCCAACTCCTCCAAGTCCTCCACTACCAAATATTTATGAAAGTAAAGACAGTTATAAAGATGGATATAATAAAGGGTTTCAAGTTGGATCTGATTTATTTAAATCAAAAAAGGAGGATGATAGAAATCCGTTTAACCCTCCTGTAACAAAATTTAATCCATATGTTCCACAAATTTCTAATGTTGAAACAAGTCCTGAATACATTGAGGCTATGAGAAAGAAAAGAGAAAACGAAGCTGCCGCATATGCATCTGCAGGTGCTTTAGCTTTTGCCGGAATTATAAATTCAAACGAGTTTTATATACATTACATTAAATCATCAGATGAAAAGAATTTTCAAAACACAAAAACTATAAATACTAGTGGATTAGCATTCGGGTTTAGAGTACTAAATAAAAAATCAACATTTGAATATGGAGCAAGCTTTATTGAAGACGATTTCGTAAATGCTATTAATTATGATAGAAATACTTATTATTCACCAGATACATTTACAAAAAATAAAAAATTAAAGTGGGGCGCTCATTTTAATTACTTGTATAATTTTCCTGTCATTAGATATACAGATAAATTTAATTTTTATTTAGGGGCTAGTATAAATTCTTTCTTTTCTAAAGATGAATCTATAGGTATTGGAGGAATTGGAGGTGTTAATTTTAAAATTTTCAAATGGTTAAAGTTTGATACTAGATATGAACATTCTACAGCAACAAATAGAGTTGCATCTGGCTTAATTATTAAATACAATTAATGTTAAGTTTTTAAAATGTATACAAAATGACTAAAAAAATAAACAATTGTAAAGAAAGGGATTAATAATTAGACTCTTAAAAATATAAAAAAATGAAAATTACGAAAGTATTTATAACAATGTTATTAATAATTGTTACACAATTAGGCTGTTCAAAATCCAATGAAAACTCTATAAGTACCAATATTACAGGTCCAGGTAATACAAATATTAGTAATCAATTAGCCATTGGACAAAATTATCAAGGAGGAATAATATTTTATTTTTTTGTAAAAGGTGATAACAGGTATATTGCAGGTGAAACTCACGGCATTATAGCCTCAGATATAGATTATTCTGGAACTTGGAGTACTGAAGTGACATTACTAAATAATAGTAAAATTGTATTAACATCTGTAGATTCCATAGAAAACTCTTCCATAGGGATGAGTAAATTTAATACAGAAAAAATTGTGCGAAACTTTACATAAATCAGTACAGGTGGGCCCGGTGGTTCAATAATATATCCTACACCATTTATTTCACAAACACAATATGCTGCTAAAATTTGTGATACATTAAAACTAAATAATTATTTAGATTGGTATTTGCCAACAATTGATGAATTGCAAACAATGAGTATTTTACAAGATAAAATTAAATTAAAAAGCTCAACTAAATATTGGAGTTCAAACAATATTCAGCAAAGCACAAATACTCTTTATTACTATACATCAAAGCAACCAGGTTTTATTGGAACAGCAGAAAAGACCAATCAATTAAATGGAAACGTTATGTTAATTAGACCAATTAGGTATTTTTAAAAATAAGTTTATCACAGACATTAAACATATTCAAAGTGGATAAAATAGAATACCAAATAGCTAATAGCAAATGTGAAAATGCACTAATTGACTTACCATTTCATGATGATGCTAGTATATGGCTAAAAGAAAATAAGGTATTGTATAATTCAATAAATATACAGCCTGCTGGTAGAACAGGAATTGCAAATGCCAACTTTGAGGGTGTAAAATACGAGCATATATCAAAATTCCATACAAAATATAGTATCCTTGAAAAAAAGTAAACCTAAATAGCCCCTAGTTAATACTAAGGGCTATTTTTAGTTAGTGGCGGATCTGTCGTTTGGCGGTTTATTAAAGCATATGTTCTATTCCGCTTAAAGGGAACTCCCTAATTTGTAGATTTTTAGGAAATTCATTAATGTCACCTCCGTGATGGTGCTTAAGATGCATTGTATCTCGCAAATGACAGCCAAGTTGTTTTACAAACACAGCAACATCGGTTTTCTCTTTCAAATCGTTCACTATTTTTGTATACCAGGAAAGCTTTGATGGTCTAAATTTATATGGGCCAGATCTGTCTCCGCTCTCACCACCGGCTATTAGCCAATGATAATCATCAATAATTCGTTTGCCATCATTTTCTACTAAAAAGTCAATTTCTTCCAACAATGGTTCAGCAGAAATAAATCTAATTTTAGCAGGAATTGTTGCTAATGTTATTGCTCTGTGCATGGAAGATTGAATACCTATCGAAGTGCCAAGCCAAACATTGTCCCAGCCATTACCCCAATCAGGCGGCAAACATTCTTTAATCCTTTCGGGTCTTTTGGTAAGAATTAACCAAATATGCTGTGGGGTTCTGCGTATTACATCCCAGGCATCTTCCCTCCATCCATCAGCTTGCTCAAGAAAAAAATCAGAATAAGAACACGTAAATATTACAGCTCCTTCTTTTTCAAATAGTGGTTTATAAAATGTTGCATCACTCAATCTGTGAATGATTGAACCATTTTGTCCAAACTTTTTCTTGTTTCTAAACATAAAGCAAACTGCACACTCAATCCCTAATTTACGGCACCCGTGCCAAAAATTGTGTGTCAATTTACACCATTGTATATCTGTAAGGTTCATATTATTTTATTTGTGCACTGCACCCAAATTGATGCAGTGCGATTAATTATTAGTTTGCAGAAGCGCCATTCGCCACTTCCGCCACTGTTACTTTTTCATAGTGCCCCATTTTAAGTTGTTTTAACAGACCACTTTCAACTAAACTTTCTAATCTTCGCTCAAGAGTTCTCTCACTTAAATGTAACTTTGACATCAAAGGGGCTAATTCTGCCTTTTTAAATGATTGAGGTAACAAATGAAATATTTCTTCCTCCTTTAAATTAGATTTTTTTTCACTGGGAAGTTCTTTGTAAAGCTTTAATGCGTTTTGAAATGATTGTTCAATTAACCAAAAAGCATTTAAAAAATCAGTGTCATTACAAACTATAGAATCAACTTCAATCTTATCTTCAAAAGTCCTAAAAGCACTAAAAGTAGTTGCTACTCTTGCCATCATATTAATATGACGTTTAGCTATTGAAGTTGCATTTTCGCCACCCAACTCATTACTTATACCATGCCATCTAATACCATATTGATTCATAGCTTCCCACTGTTCATTAGAAAATTTAATTTCTAAATTACAATCAGCAAAATGATGAAATGCAGCATAATAGGCATCTCCAATTTTATCAAATTGATCGTCTAATGGATAGCAATCTTCACATGGCTTTATATCCTTCCATTTATCTGCCATAGTACTTGAACAAATTGTGTATCTTGAAAATGTTCCATCTTTATTAGATTTAAATAACTGACCAACTTGAGAAGGCGTACCTGTAAGCAATATTGACAATTTTGGATTATTTGCCACTAAGTGTTCTGAATTTCCCTTTCTCATTTGAGATATAGTTTCATTGTGAAATCCTTTTCTAAAAATCATCGAATTATCCCCACCAAACTTCATATTTCCCATCATATTAGTAAGCCCATCTATTTCTGATTCCATAATAAATACAGCCATCTCACCATTGTTTTCAGCAATTTGTTGAATTAACATAGAAGACGTAGTATTACCAGGAATAGAAAGCAATTTTAAACTTGGCTTAGTTGGAAGAACTAGCTCTTCTCCTTCAATTGGATTTCTTAGTTTGCGCTCATATGCTTTCATAAGCAAATTATATCGCTTTAATGCTGAATTATTTTTTTCTAACAATTCTGCATCAATTTTTCTGAGTAACCTTTGATATAAAGAAAGCTTGCCTTTTCCAGATCCTGGAGGTTTAATTATAGCAACATAAAGTTGAGGATTATTAACCTTATTATCATAGTTAAACCACACCTTTGGCATAATAGCACCAGCTATAACAGTTGCTGCATATATACCCATAATTTGTTCATCTGTTGTTTCTAATAATTTCGCGCCTCTTGTTATTAAATTAGGCGCAGTTATTAAAAAAGATCCAATAGTTGGATTTGATTTTGGATTTTCCATTTTTTTATTTTTAATTAAATAATTTGTTCAAAAAATTATAAAAGAATTAAAACTATTAATTGAACTAACCCACTGTATAATATTCTTTTTAGGGAAATCAATTGGACTTATTAACTATACATTGCCGCCAATTAAAAGCAATGCTGGATATAATTGTATTACAACAAACATTTATATTGTTTACATGTTAATTTGAAACTATCTTATATATTTTTTTAAGGAATCTTCATTGACACCATATGCTTCGCGTCGACAGCGCTCAACATAAGCATCCAAGTCCTCTTGTGAAAAAATTACTCTGTTTCTAATCTTTAAAAAACTAATTTGGCCATCGCTCATTAGTTTGTCAAGAGTTCTAACACAGATACCTAGCTCCATTGCTAATTCCAGCTTATTATAAAAGCTGTTCTTTTTTTCTATCATTATTTTGGTTTTACATCTCTTATATAACAATAATTATTGTTATAGCTTGTTTACAAAAAAAAGTACCTAATTAAAACCGTATTCACTTTTTAATCTCAACAAGGCTTTCTCTAAAATCTTCTCTCTTCCTCTTGCCTTAATTTCTTCTGAATCTAACTTACCGTCTCTCTTAAGTCTGAATTCTGATAATGGTGCCAAATACAAACTAATCCATACCCTCTTTTTCTCTTTATTCAATATTGCGACTCTAGCTTGAACATACTTATTGTCATTATCTTTTGCATCAGAAACAATTGCTGAACTAATTTTTAGTTCAATCACTGACTTATACAAATCCAACTCAGTTAATTTGTCAAAAATTTCCAATGTTTTGTTATTGTTGTGTTTAAATAAATAATTTATTTCATCATAAAGTCGATCTATTTCAGCTCGGAAAAGATTACTTGAAAGGCCAGTGAAGAACCTTGGGTGTATATATTCCCTTCGTAAAATTAAGTTTAAAGTCTCTTTGTAATCCATTAATATCATTTATTTGGCAAATATAACAACTATTTTTGTTATAGCCAAATTTATTTGATGATTTTTTTCTCTAAGTCCATTAAAGCATCACTACCCTGACTCTCAGTGAACTTGCTGTAATGAGCTGTCATATCCATTTTTGAGTGGCAAACTATGCCTTGGATTGATGTCAAAGGTATTCCATTTTGTGCAGCAATAGTAACAAATGAAATACGAGCTTGGTGACTGCCAATAACTTTTTTGATTTCTGCTTTTTTTGCAATTTCCTTAAGCGCAACATTGTATTTTGCCGTTGCACTAGCAACTAGCTGATCAAGTTTTTTTGCAGAGGCAGTAAAAGCGGATTCGTCTAACATACCAAAAACATAGCCATCAGCTACTTCTATTTTGTCCATAAACTTTTTTAAAATTTGGAAACAATGGTCTGGCAACTTAATCCTATGCGGCGTGTTAGTTTTTTGTATTACCAAAGTCATTATTTGTCCGTCAATATTTGCTTTTCTAAGAGACAATACGTCACTAACCCTTAAACCGCCAGCTAAAATGGTCCACAAAAACATATCTCTGCATTTTTCCAGATAACTATCTGGCACTAGTTTAAGGGAGTCGATTTTAGCCACTTCCTCAAGAGATAGGAAGTCCCTGACCGTTTTCTCTTGCTTAATCTTAAAGGTCCTAAATGGGTCATCATTTGAAGTTATAATGCCTCTCTCAATTGCTATGTTAAATATCCTGTTCACTGCCTTCAAATTATTATGGATCGTGTTAACCTTATTTTTACACTCTGTTTTAAGGTAGTATTGAAAATCATTTAGACTTTTAATATCAATATCATAAAAGGTAGCACCCTTTCCCCCTAAAAAATGTCCGAATTTGGAATAAATTGACTTGTACTTATCATAGGACCCAAATTTCTCATCCTTTAAAAATTTTGCCACGTATTCATCAGCAATCTTAAAAAAGGATATGTTTGATTTGCTAAAAGCAATATTTCTAGCTTGCTTACTTGAAATATGCTTGTTCTTCAATGCTGAGTGCATTAACTCTTCTCTTACCTCTGAAATCTTCCTTTCCAATAGCATATTAGTTGCGTTGCTTAGCTTATAAGTACTTTTAACTTTTTGCTTGTTATGATCCCACATGTTACATGGGACCGAAACATTTGTTGACTTGTAATTTGACTTTCTGTCATTTGTAAAACGGAGATAAACTTTTACCTCCCCTCTTTTGCTTTGTCTGTTTTTGAAGACGTAAAAAGAAATTGTTGGAATCATAATTTTTATATTTATTGCAAATTTATAGGTACAAACAATGCTAAAACATTGGGTACATAATGGCGCGTAAGCATGCACATGTATGCTTTATTAATAAATTGTTACTTGTTATATATCAGGCAAATAGGCGCAAAATTGCGCATCTGTATGCATAAGGATTTTCCCCAGCCAGTTCACAATCTAGCTAGTTAATAGTCACAAAAACTCCGAAATCGTCAAGAAATCGGAGTTTTTTTATGCACTTGTGGCACGCTTTTGTAGTCTTTTGTATTGTTTTGTGTGGCTCGGTTGCTGTACATGCTTTAATGAAAAAACCACCCTCGT
>Ga0209499_1001466_pt1 | contig 16291 bp, 6 predicted proteins | sample C_130208_EF_Meta_FD_187306 | JGI IMG/M metagenome (GOLD analysis project Ga0209499, IMG submission 187306) | Freshwater microbial communities from Lake Croche, Canada to study carbon cycling - C_130208_EF_MetaG (SPAdes) (version 2) | ecosystem: Environmental > Aquatic > Freshwater > Lake | place...
TATATATTGTACTAGCATTTGTAGCAGAAATAGTATTCCATGTATTTGGAAGTAATGCAGTTGCATATTGCCAAGAATAGGTTGGATTTCCTCCGTAAGAAACTACAGAAATAGTAGCTAAAGAAGTTGTTGCAGTAGTACAAATATTAGTATCTACTGGTTGAACAGCAATTCCATTAGTAACAGTTACCGGAACTAGAGTTCTTGTACTTTCACATGAATTTAAGGTTTGAGAAACATAATAGTTTCCTGAAGTTAATGCAACATCTGAAGCTAAAGCGTTTCCACCTGTTGAAACTGTATACCATTTTGGTGCTGTTCCTGTAGTCACTAAATTAGCAATTGTAGTATTGTTTGAAGCACAGATAACTTGTGATTCAGCTGCTGGAGCTGCTGTATTATTTCTAACTACTACAACTAAAGTTCTAGCACTTTCACATGAATTTGAAGTTTGCGAAGCATAATAGCTTCCTGTAACCAAGCTAAAAGAAGAGGATAAAGCACTTCCGCCAGTTGCAGCAGTATACCATTTTACTGCAGCTCCATTTGCTACTAAATCAGCAACTATTCCTGAATTACAGAAAGTTTGTGTTGAAGCTGAAGGAGCTGCTGTATTATTTCTAACTACAGCAACCGAAGTTCTAGAGCTTTCACATGAATTTAAAGTTTGAGAAACAAAGTAGTTCCCAGAAGTTATTGCAACATCTGAAGCTAAAGCACTTCCGCCAGTTGCAGCAGTATACCATTTTACTGCAGCTCCATTTGCTACTAAATCAGCAACTGTTCCTGAATTACAGAAAGTTTGAGCTGAAGCTGAAGGAGCTGCTGTATTATTTCTAACTACTGCAACTAAAGTTCTAGCACTCTCACATGAATTTAAAGTTTGAGAAACAAAGTAGTTCCCAGAAGTTATTGCAACATCTGAAGCTAAAGCACTTCCGCCAGTTGCAGCAGTATACCATTTTACTGCAGCTCCATTTGCCACTAAATCAGCAACTGTTCCTGAATTACAGAAAGTTTGTGTTGAAGCTGAAGGAGCTGCTGTATTATTTCTAACTACATCAACCGAAGTTCTAGAGCTTTCACAACTATTTAAAGTTTGAGAAACATAATAGTTTCCTGAAATTAATGCAACATCTGAAGCTAATGCGCTTCCGCCAGTTGCAGCAGTATACCATTTTACTGCAGCTCCATTTGCTACTAAATCAGCAACTATTCCTGAATTACAGAAAGTTTGTGTTGAAGCTGAAGGAGCTGCTATATTATTTCTAACTACAGCAACCGAAGTTCTAGAGCTTTCACATGAATTTAAAGTTTGAGAAACATAATAGTTTCCTGAAGTTAATGCAACATCTGAAGCTAATGCGCTTCCGCCAGTTGCAGCAGTATACCATTTTACTGCAGCTCCAGTTGCCACTAAATCAGCAATTGTCCCTGAATTACAGAAAGTTTGTGTTGAAGCAGTAGGAGCTGCTGTATTATTTATAACTACTGCAACTAAAGTTCTAGCACTTTCACATGAATTTAAAGTTTGAGAAACAAAGTAGTTCCCAGAAGTTAATGCAACATCTGAAGCTAAAGCACTTCCGCCATTTAAAGCTACATACCATTTTAATGAAATTCCAGTTGCCACTAAATCAGCAATTGTCCCTGAATTACAGAAAGTTTGTGTTGAAGCTGAAGGAGCTGCTGTATTATTTCTAACTACTGCAACTAAAGTTCTAGCACTCTCACATGAATTTAAAGTTTCAGAAACAAAGTAGTTCCCAGAAGTTAATGCAACATCTGAAGCTAAAGCACTTCCGCCATTTAATGCTATATACCATTTTAATGAATTTCCATTTGCCACTAAATCAGCAACTGTTCCTGAATTACAGAAAGTTTGTGTTGAAGCTGAAGGAGCTGAAGTATTATTTCTAACTACTGCAACTAAAGTTCTAGTACTTTCACATGAATTTAAAGTTTGAGAAACAAAGTAGTTCCCAGAAGTTAATGCAACATCTGAAGCTAATGCGCTTCCGCCATTTAATGCTATATACCATTTTAATGAATTTCCATTTGCCACTAAATCAGCAACTGTTCCTGAATTACAGAAAGTTTGTGTTGAAGCTGAAGGAGCTGAAGTATTATTTCTAACTACTGCAACTAAAGTTCTAGCACTTTCACATGAATTTAAAGTTTGAGAAACAAAGTAGTTCCCAGAAGTTAATGCAACATCTGAAGCTAAAGCACTTCCGCTATTTAAAGCTACATACCATTTTAATGAAATTCCAGTTGCCACTAAATCAGCAATTGTCCCTGAATTACAGAAAGTTTGTGTTGAAGCTGAAGGAGCTGCAGTTACATTTACAGTAATAGAAACTGAAGTTCTCGGACTTTCAATTCCATTAACAGTTTGAGTAACATAATAGGTTCCTGATGTTAAAGATGAAGAAGAGGACAGTGAAGATGTACTTACTTCGCTATTATACCATTTAATTGCAGTTCCAGTAGCAACTAAATCACCAACGGTTGATGAATTACAAAAAGTTTGTGCTGAAGCAGATGGAGCAGCAGGAATACTACCTTTTCCAATAGCAAAGTTTCCAAAACCAGTTATTCCCGAAGTTGATATAGAAGTAATGGTTGGTGTTCCTGTGTTTGTAGATGTAGACCAAGTAGCGTTTTCATATCTTCGAACAATATAATTTGATGCGCTAGTCGTGTCGTCATTTTCTGAAACTCCATAGTTAAATGTAGCTTGGTATGTTCCAAAACTGGACAAATTACTATTAGTCAATAACCAATTTCTATTTACTTTTTTAGTATTATCCAGACCAGAATCAGCAATATTTGATACTGCTCCAGAATTAGTTCTAACAGTTAGTCCACCATCAACAGAGGTGTTTCCAGTAAAAGTTAATGCTAAAGGATAATAATTAGTTGCATCTCCTATAGCATAGTTGAATGAAGGAGAATTGCCTGAATTGGTTAATTTATTTAAATTACCGATAACCCAACCAGTTGTTTGTCCAGCACCTGATATACTTCCTGAAGCACCAATTGTAACGGTTTTGGTTCCTGTAGATTGAGGAACAGAAGAGTATACATTTATTTGACCTACAGTAGTGGTTAAGTTTGCACCATTATTAGCAATTAATTCGCCAGAAATAAAGTTCAATACCCCATTTACAGTAATATCTGTATCTGGAATAAAATCAGTAACTGTAGTACCTCCTGCATTTACAGCTTGAATTGCCCCTGGAAGATAAACTCCAAGTGGATTATTTATCGTTAAGTTATTGATTCCAGTGGTTGCTGAAATATTATAAGCAATATTTGTATTACTTGCACTAACGAAAGCAGTACCCATATTAATAGCATTAGCCGAATCATTTTTAGCGAAAATATAATTTACACCAGGATTAAAAGTACGTCCTGCAGTATTCTTTATACTTCCTATAACAGCTGATGGTGCTGAAGGATCAAAATATCCAATTCCTTTACTAGAAGTAATTACTAAGGTAGAACCTGTTTCTGCAACAAAATACCCCGAACCACTGTTGGTAAACGTACCTGATCCAATAGTACTTGAAGTTACATTTCCATCCCCCCATAATAACTTACCAGTACTAGTTACTTTTAATGTACCTGGAGTATTAATTTTTAAGTTATTAGCTAAAGTTACTCCAGCAGTATTAGAAACCGTAACATTTCCTGTCATTGTTACTGTCCCAGATGTTAATCCAGGTAATGCAGTAGTATTTTGAGCTACTGTTCCATCATAAAAATAATTAGCTGCAGTGCTTAATGTTGAAATTGTTGCAGTAATAGCAGTTGCGATAGACGTGTTATTTCCTAACTTTAAAGAAGCACCAGAACTTAAAATAAAACTACCAGCTCCTGAAACTACATAACCTGATAAATTAATAGTACCATTTACTGTCAATGTTTTTCCAGTTCCAACAACAAAATTAGCTCCCAATGTAACCTCATTTCCTGAAGAAATAATTATATTATTAGTGCTTGAAGGCGGAGATGTTGCTGTTACATAAGTAATACCATTATTATATTCCCAATTAGTAGCACTTGAAGTTGAAGTGTTTCCAGTAGATCTGTAATCAGCATTCACATCAGGGATTAGGAATAGATAGGATACAAGATTTGATTTTGCAGAAGTAGCGTAGGTAGTTACAAGTCCTGATGAATTAGTTGTACTTGTTCCTGTAGAAACTACATCATAATAATAGGTTCCTCCCGAAGTTAAACCTGTAATTGCTACAGAAGAGGTTGTTGCTCCAGAAGCATTAGCAGTTGCAACAGTATTTAGTTTTTGACCTTTTACATAAATATTATCAATACGGCTTGTCCCGCCAGTGTCAGGAGTTGTCATTTGAGCTCCATCTGTTCTGGCGAAAGAAGTTTGAGCCCAACGTAAAATTACGTTTGGATTGTTGTCACATTCCGCAGGTAAAGAAATACTTGTAACTTGAGTATTCCATACACTCGGAGCCAATGTTATAGTTGTTAAATCAGTAAATATACCCGTAGTACCAGAGCTGCTATATTGAACTTTGAAATCTCTGGGTCCAGTAGTATCAGAATATTGTTGAGAAGATACTTTAACGTTTTTATATCCTGTTGTATTTACGTCTACCTGCCAGTATTTGTCTGGAGCAGATTTGGGAGTATTATAAACAACATCTCCAGTAGCAACACTACCAGATAAAATAGAAGTAGAATAGTAGGTTGCTCCCCTTGCAGCAACACCTGGATTTCCAGAAATACTAGTTGTAACTATTGTCCCACCGCTATTTTGAACCAACTGACTCGCTGTGGTGTTTGTAGTAGTGATGTCAGCTGTTATGGAACTAGCATCCGCAACTGCAGTTGGGAAAGTCCAACCTACAATATTGCCTTCAGTACCTAAACTATATACCGTTGCAGTATATCCAGACGGACTATAACCAGTAGCACTAACAGCAACCGGTTGCCAATTAGTTGTAAATCCTGTTGCAGTACCATCACTGCCTGACAATGCAACTGGAGCAGTTAATTGTACCGATGTTTTCCCTGTAACTGCAGATACAGTTGAATAATTATAAGCAGCATCAAAAGTAAATATTCTGTAATAATAATTTTTTTCAGAAGTTAATCCTGTTTGATTAATTGTTAAATTATTACCAACATATTGAACAGTTCCTATTTTAGCAGTTGTTGCTGGTGCTACAAATAAGGTTCCTGTAGCCATTGAATCTCCTACATTATAAACGCTTCCTTGAACAGGATTAGCATCTGTTTCAGGAGTACCTGTATAGCGAACTACCAAATAACCACCCCCTTCAGTTCCATTAGTTGCAGGTAGCCAATTGACAGTCAAACTAGAAGCAGTTTGATTTGTTACTGAAGCTGCACCTGGAGCTCCAGGAGGAGTAGTATCTATTAAGTTTGCAGGTGTAGCTGAAGCTGAAGATCCAGCTGAATAATTACGATTGGAATCAAATGCATATACTTTATAATAATATACAGTACCTGTAGTTAATCCAGTATCTGATGCATTTGTTGTAGTACCTATAGAAACTACAGTTCCTGTTAATGGAGAAGTTCCACTAGTAAAGGTAGATCCAACAGTATAAGTGGTATTTTGAATTGGATTATTATCCGCAGCTGGAGCGCTTGTATAACGTACTAACAAGTATCCTGCAAAATCTGCATTTGAAGCATCTGCCGAAGCACCCCAGCTTAATCCTAAGGAATTAGCCGCTATATTAGGTACTGTTAAAGTGCCTGGGCTTGCAGGAGGAGTAAGATCAAGAATAGTAATCACTACTTTTCCTGCAGCTCCAGCACCACCCGCTTTTGAAATTCCTGTAGCACCACTACCACCACCACCAAATTCTGTAGCTGTAACTCCTAATGTACCAGCAGTTGTGCTACCACCAGCTAATCCATTAGCGCCGGCTCCACCACCTGTTACTGCAGTAGCTCCTCCAGAAGTTCCTGTTCCACCATTATTACCATTACTTGCAGTACCTGCAGAACCACCACCACCACCACTGGCATTTGCAGTACTTCCTGCAGTATAAGCTGCACCACCACCACCATTACCTCCTAGGAAATAGGTAAGTGAATTAGTTGGGCCCGTATTGACAATTGTAAATGGATTTAAAAGTGCAACTGCACCAGAAGCAGCAGCTGTACCTGTTCCTCCAGTAAATGATATTGTTGGAGTAGTCAAATAACCACTACCCGCATTGGTAATTGCAATATATGAAATTGCAGTAGGAGCTGTTCCCGAAGCTAATGAAGCAGTTGCAGTCGCAGCAACACCTGCATAAGAAAGAACTGCACCACCATCTGGTGCTGTTCCTGAAGTATGTGTTGGGGCTGTAGTACCTCCTGTACCAATACTAGTAACGGTATATAATTTACCGCCACTGCTAACTTGTTGGCCTATTGTAGTGTAAACAGCTGACGGAGTCCAAGGCGTTCCAATAACTACTGTTGGAGCAACACTGTATAATCCTGGTGTTGTTGGAGTAGCAATATTAACTAATGCACCTCCATTTTTTCCTCCAAAGCCTGTTTTGTAGACTGCACCACTACTATTTCCTCCCGAACCACCTGTAATTGATAATAAAGTAGATGGTGTTGCAGAAATAAATGAAGTTGTACCTCCGTTTCCTCCATAACCAGCACTTGAACTAGTTCCGCCTCCTGTTCCTCCAGATCCAATAGTAACGGTATAAACTTGACCAGGAACAACAGTTACTGATTTTTGTTTTGCATAGTTTCCACCAGCTCCACCACCACCTGAATATAGGTTAGTAGAACTACTAGCTCCGGCGCCACCGCCACCGCCACTCCAGGCTTCCACCTGAACGGAAGTTACTCCAGCAGGACAAGTCCATGTGGTAGAAGTTGTAGTTGAAAGACTAGTAACATTTTGTCCCCAACTGGCATTATTTCCTAACAGCAAAAATAACATGCTGCTAAGAAGATACTGGCACCCTTTTTTGTTAAATAATAATTTTTTCATAAATAATAATGGTTTAATTAATAGGTTCCTATTTTATATTGATTAAAAGAATTTTCTGAAAAACAAATAATTTCAATCGATATAGTCTACAAATTAAAAAAAAGTTTTAATATTTAAAGTCCTAAACTAGAGTAAAATTGTACAACATCTAGTTTCAATAGCAATAGTTTCAAATAATTTATAACTCATGCTGATTATGTTTTTTTCAAAATGGAAGATATTAATATTTAGATTTTATAAATATATTTTATAAAAGTCAGCTATTTTATATACTATAAGAATTTTAAAATAAAAAATTTCTTTAAAAAGTAGAGTATTTTCTTTTATTTATTAAATTAACTTTGCCAAAAATCATATTTTTATAATGACTTATTATACTATGAGAACAAAATTCTTAATTGTATTTTTTTTGTTTATTTTATTATCAATGCAAGCGCAGCAAAAGCTCTATTTAGACCAATCCAAACCCATTGAAGCGCGTATTGATTTATTAATGAAACTAATGACTTTGGAAGAAAAAGTAGGTCAAATGAATCAATACAACGGTTTTTGGGAGGTGACTGGTCCTGCGCCAAAAGGAGGCGATGCAGCAGTTAAATATGAGCATCTGAGAAACGGATGGGTGGGTTCGATGTTGTCAGTGAAAGGCGTGAAAAATGTAAAAATGGTTCAAAAAATTGCAGTAGAAGAATCACGATTAGGAATCCCATTGATTATCGGATTGGATGTAATTCATGGGTATAAAACGATAAGCCCAATTCCTTTAGCAGAAGCCGCTAGTTGGGATTTAGAAGCCATAAAAAAATCGGCACAAGTTGCTGCTGATGAAGCATCAGCATCTGGAATTAATTGGACTTTTGGCCCCATGATCGACGTTACTCGTGATGCCCGATGGGGTAGGGTTATGGAAGGTTCAGGTGAAGATCCTTTTCTAGCAAGTAAAATTGCCGAAGCACGTGTTAAAGGTTTTCAAGGGGACAAAATAGAAGATTTATTGAAGATTAATAAAATTGCGGCTTGTGCCAAACATTTTGCTGCCTATGGTTTTGCTGAAGCAGGAAGAGAATACAACACAGTAGATATTAGTAATGCAACACTTTATAATGTTGTATTGCCGCCATTTAAAGCTGCCAAAGAGGCTGGAGTTCGCACTTTTATGAATTCTTTTAATATTTTAAATGGAGTTCCCGCAACTGGGAATACATTTTTACAGAGAACTGTTTTAAAAGGGCAATGGAAATTCGACGGCTTTGTTGTTTCCGATTGGGGTTCGATACGTGAAATGGTATCTCATGGTTTTGCCAAAGATGCTGCTGATGCTTCTGCAAAATCGGTTCTTGCTGGTTCTGATTTGGATATGGAATCGCATTATTATGTAACAGAGTTGGTCAATTTAGTAAAATTAGGAAAAGTAAAGGAAAGCTTGGTCGATGATGCTGTTAGAAGAATTCTTCGGGTTAAATTTGAATTGGGTTTGTTTGATAATCCCTATAAATATTGCGATGAAGCAAGAGAAAAAGCAGTAATTGGAAGTAAAGTAAATAATGATGTGTTTTTAGATATGGCTAAAAAGTCTATTGTACTTTTAAAAAATGACAACAACTTATTACCATTAAAAAAACTTGGACAAAAAATAGCCTTGATTGGCGCTTTGGCAAATGATAAAAATAGTCCACTTGGAAGTTGGCGTATTGCAGCTGATGACAATACTGCAGTTTCCGTTTTAGAGGGAATGAAACAGTATAATGTAAATCAGTTGACTTTTGAAAAGGGAACCGATGTAACCATTGGTAAAACATCATTTGTTGATGAATTGATTTTCAATACAACCGAAACAAGCGGATTTGAAAATGCTAAAAATATTGCTAAAACGGCCGATGTTGTGGTTATGGTTTTGGGCGAAAATGGATTCCAATCTGGGGAATCTAGAAGCAGAACCAATTTGGATTTACCAGGTAATCAACAAGAACTATTAGAAGAAATTTATAAAGTGAATCCGAATATTGTTTTAGTATTAAATAACGGACGACCGCTATCAATTCATTGGGCAGCTGAAAAAATTCCTGCAATTGTAGAAGCGTGGCAGTTGGGAACTCAAGCCGGAAATGCAATAGCCCAAGTACTTTATGGCGATTATAACCCAAGTGGAAAATTGCCCATGAGTTTTCCTAGAAATGTAGGTCAATGTCCGATTTATTACAATAATTTCAACACAGGAAGACCTGTTAATTCTGAAAAAAACGTGTTTTGGTCGCATTATTCGGATGTTGAAAAAACGCCCTTATTCCCTTTCGGATTCGGATTGAGTTATACCACATTTGAATATAAAAATTTAAAATTGAATAAAAAAGAATTTACAATTGGTGAATCAATACAAGTTTCTGTTGAAATTACCAATTCTGGTACTTGTGATGGAAAAGAAGTTGTACAATTGTACATTCATGATATTGTTGCGAGTTTGGCTCGACCTGTAAAAGAACTTAAAGAATTTGAATTAATCGAATTGAAAAAAGGAGAAACTAAAACAGTCACTTTTACATTGACCGAAAATGAATTGGGATTTTATAACAATGAGGGCACTTATTTAGTTGAACCCGGTACATTTAATATTATGGTAGGTGGAAGATCCGATAAAGGGTTAGAGAGTAGTTTTGATTTGAAGTAATTTAATAATTGAATTGTAATCGATTTAATCAAAAATAATTTATTCAAAATGAACTATATTTTCTGAAATATCTATTAATATTCATCATTAGTACCTTTTAAGGATAAATAATATTTATTTGAATAAAAACACCCCAAAATAGTGCTTACTTTTTTGGGGTATTTTACATTAATTTTAAATTTTTTGTTATAATTCTAATGCTTTTTTAGCATCACCATGCATTAATAATTCTAATGGGTTTTCCAAAGCTTCTTTAACAGCTACCAAGAAACCAACCGACTCACGACCATCAATAATTCGATGGTCATAAGAAAGAGCTACATACATCATAGGATGTATTTCTACTTTACCATTTACCGCAATTGGACGATCAATAATGTTGTGCATTCCTAGAATTCCTGATTGTGGTGGATTGATAATTGGAGTAGATAACATACTTCCAAAAACACCACCATTAGTAATAGTAAATGTTCCACCTGTCATATCATCCACCGTGATTTGTCCATCACGAGATTTAATAGCCAATCTTTTAATTTCAGCTTCAACACCCCTAAAAGTCAATAATTCAGCATTACGCACAACTGGAACCATCAATCCTTTTGGTCCAGAAACTGCAATAGAAATATCGCAGAAATCATAAGCTGTTTTATAATCGCCATCAATCATCGAATTCACATCAGGAAATAAAGCTAAAGCTCTAGTAACCGCTTTGGTGAAAAACGACATATATCCTAATCCTAAACCTCCGTGTTTTACTTTAAACGCATCTTTATATTCATTACGAATCATATTGATTGGCGTCATGTTGACTTCATTAAAAGTGGTTAACATCGCCGTTTCGTTTTTAGCCGCTACCAATCTTTCAGCTACTTTACGACGCAACATAGATAGTTTTGTTGTTTCAGAACCACGACTTCCACCAGTTGGAGTTCCCATAGATGGTGTTGCATTTACTGCGTCGTCTTTGGTAATTCTGCCGCCTTTTCCGGTTCCAATAATGTCAGAAGGTTGTACGTTTTTTTCGTCTAATATTTTTCTAGCTGCAGGCGATGGTGCTTGCGTTGCATAAGTTTTTTCTGCAACAGGAGCTGCCGCTTTAACTTCAACTTTTGGAGCTTCTGTTTTTACTGTTTCAGCTTTTGTACTTTCCAACTTTTTACTTTCGACTGAAGTTGGTTTAGCTGCACTAGTATCGATTAAACAAACAACTGCACCAACAGCAACAGCATCGCCCTCTTCTGCTTTGAGGGTAATAATACCGCTTGCTTCTGCTGGTAGTTCCAGAGTAGCTTTGTCAGAATCTACTTCTGCAATCGCTTGGTCTTTTTCTACATAATCGCCATCTTTTACTAACCAAGATGCGATTTCAACTTCTTTAATTGATTCTCCCGGTGATGGGACTTTCATTTCTAAAATCATCCTTTTATAATTTTATAAGTGTGTTATTATCTAAATAAATTTTTATCAAAAACCATTCGGATGGCATCAGCATGACGTCTTCTATCGCGCGTGCTGCTTCCTGCTGCAGGTGCTGCGTATGCTTTTAGTGATGCTAATCTCCATTTTACTAAATTAAAATTCATCAACATATAGCTGTAAGCTCCCATGTTTTTTGGTTCTTCCTGCGCCCAAACAAAATCATCGGCATTTGGATAACTTGCAATAATAGCTTTTAACTGCTCTACTGGCAACGGAAATAACTGCTCAATTCGAACCAAAGCTACATCATTTCTTTCTAAATTTTCTCTTTCTACAAATATATCGTAATAGAATTTACCGGTACAGAAAACGACTGTTTTTACTTTTTTCTTATCTACTGAACTGTCGTCAATGGTTTCTTGAAATTGTCCGTTATATAAGTCTTCTTGTGTTGAAACACATAACGGATGGCGCAATAAACTTTTGGGTGAAAACACCACTAGAGGCTTACGGAAATTTGTTTTCATTTGTCTTCGTAACAAGTGGAAAAAATTTGCTGGCGTGGTACAATCGGCAACATACATATTATGACGTGCGCACAATTGTAAATAACGCTCCATTCTGGCCGATGAGTGTTCTGCTCCTTGTCCCTCATATCCGTGAGGTAATAAAAGAACTATTCCATTTTGGTTGTTCCATTTGTCTTCTCCACAAGAAATGTATTGGTCCAACATGATTTGACAACCATTTGAGAAATCTCCAAATTGCGCTTCCCAAATCGTTAGTGTTTTTGGCGATGCTAAGGCATATCCGTAATCAAAACCTAAAACTCCGTATTCTGACAATAGCGAATTGTAAATTTGGAAACTACCTTTACAGTTTTTTAATGTGTCTAAAAGAATTACTTCTTCTTCACTGTCTTCTACTTTAACTACTGCATGACGATGTGAAAACGTTCCTCTTTCAACATCTTGTCCTGAAACACGAACATTATATCCTTCATATAAAAGTGATCCATAAGCCAACGTCTCTGCCGTTCCCCAATCGATAACATTGTTATCATACATGGTTTTTCTATCCGTAACAATTTTAGAAATTTTGTTGATGAATTTTTTATCCGACGGTAAGGTTGAAACTATTCCGATGATTTCGTCCAATTGTTTTTTATCAAATTTAGTATTGACTTTTTGAAGCATTACATCATCAGAAACTTGTACATAACCTTGCCACTCATCTTGCATAAATGGTTTGATAACCGTTAAACTTTTCTTACGAGAAGCTTCCAAATTTTGATCTAAATTGGATTTATAATCGTTTTCAATTTTTGTTAAATAAGCCGCATCAACTATTCCAGAGGTAATTAATTTTTCTGCATAAATATCTCTAGGATTTTTATGACGAGCGATAATTTTGTATAAAACAGGTTGCGTAAAACGAGGTTCATCCCCTTCGTTATGTCCGTATTTTCTATATCCTAAAAGATCAATAAACACATCACGACCAAATTCCATTCTGAAATCGAGTGCAAACAACATGGCGTGAACTACTGCTTCAGCATCGTCAGCATTAACATGAAGTACGGGCGACAACGTAACTTTTGCCACATCGGTACAATAGGTTGAGGAACGCGCATCTTGGTAATTGGTTGTAAATCCTACTTGATTATTGATTACGATATGAATCGTTCCTCCAGTTCTGTATCCGTCTAATTGTGCCATTTGAACAATTTCGTATACTATTCCTTGACCCGCTACAGCGGCATCTCCGTGAACAGCAATTGGCAATACCTTAGAGAAATCATTTGGAAAATGACGGTCTTGTTTAGCTCGAGAAATCCCTTCAATAACCGCTCCAACAGTTTCTAAATGCGATGGGTTAGGAGCTAAATTAAGATTGATTTTTTTACCCGATGCTGTGGTTCTTTCAGAAGTTAATCCCAAATGGTATTTTACGTCACCATCAAAGTATTCTTGGTCGTAATCTTTACCGTCAAATTCTGAAAATATATCTTGGGTATTTTTCCCAAAAATATTAGCTAAAATATTTAATCTTCCTCTATGTGCCATTCCCATAACGAAATGTTCCACCCCTTTTTCTGCAGCAGCTTCAATAACTGCATCTAATGCCGGAATGATACTTTCACCACCTTCAAGTGAGAAACGTTTTTGCCCCACATATTTGGTGTGCAAAAAGTTTTCAAAAGAAACCGCTTCGTTTAATTTTACTAGAATATTCTTTTTTTGATTTGCATCAAAACTTGGTAAGTTATCATTGACATTCAATTTATTTTGAATCCATTGAATAACTTCTGGCTTTCTCATATACATGTATTCAATGCCAATATGTTGACAATACACGTTTTTTAGATGAAAGATTATATCTTTTAAAGCAGAGGGTTGTTTTCCTAATAATTTAGCAGCATCAAAAATCGTATCTAAATCGGCATCAGAAAGACCGAAGTTTATCAAATCTAAGGTTGGTTCATAGGTTCTTCTGTCTCTAACCGGGTTGGTTTGAGTGAATAAGTGACCTCGTGTTCGGTAACCTTCAATCAGTTTTAATACATTAAATTCTTTTTGAAGTTTTTCAGAAACTTTTTCATTATCTGTTGAATTGGCTGCGAAATTTGCAATTTTAGCTCCTGCATTTTCTTCATTAAATGTTTCAATTCCAAAGTCAAAACCTTGAAAAAATGCTCTCCAACTTGGCTCAACGGCATCGGGATTTTGAGTATATTGTTCATATAAATCGGCAAAAAATTGAGTGTGTGCAGCGTTTAAAAAGGAAAACCTATCCATATTTATGTATATAAGTACTCTTGTAGTTAAAAATTAGTGCAAAAGTAAAATATTTATAACAATCTTTCAATGTTTTTGTTACTTTTATCTCACTGAATAAATATATGTGTTGGTATGAAAATGAATTCTATAAAAAATTTAACAATTGTTCTATCATTTTTCTTTTTTATCGGTTTGAGTTTTTGTGTACATGGACAAAAAATTGATCAAAAGACACAAAAAAGTGATTTTTGGAATCATGTCCGACTTGGTGGCGGATTTGGCCTAAGTTTAGGGACAGGATTTACGGATATTACTATTGCTCCAAGTGCCATTTACAATTTTAATCATTTAGTTTCTTTAGGCGCCGGGTTGCAAGGAAGTATTGTTTCTCAGAGAGATTATTATAGTTCTGGAATTTATGGTGCCAATATCATAACACTTTTCAACCCCATTGAAGAAGCGCAACTATCATTAGAATTGGAACAAGTTCGAGTGAATAACACCTATAGGAATCCAACAACAGGTACTTTAAAAGACAATTTTTGGAATACCGGATTGTTTGTAGGTGCTGGATATCGCATGGATAATGTTACTGTTGGTATGCGGTACAACCTTTTGTTTAATAAAGACAAAAACGTATATAGCGATGCTTTGATGCCTTTTATTAGACTCTATTTTTAATAAATTGTAAAAAAGGTAAGTTTAAATTATTACTTGGAAATTATTTTGTATTATTGCCGTGAATCATATAAAAAGTTTAATTTAATTATAAAAAAATGAAGAAAATTATTTTATTGTCTTGCTTTTTATTACTTGCAATTACAAGTAAAGCACAAGACATTTTAACGATGCACAATGGCTCTTCTATTGAAGGTAAAGTATTAAGTATTGATGGAGCTGCAATTACATTTGTATTTAAAGGAGAAGATTTATCTCAAAAAATATCAAAAATTGCAATTAATACTATAAAATTTGCTTCTGGAAGAAAGCAAGTTATTACTGAAAAAATCAATATTGAAGGTAAAGATGGTTTTAAAAATGTAATTTTAACTAAAAATCCTGAGGATGTTGAAGGTTTAACAAGAATTGGTGAAGTTAAAGGAAAAACTGCATTTATCAGTTACAGAACTGGTGCTAATGCTGATAAAAAATCGGAAGAAAGATTAAAAGAAGATTGCTTCAATCTTGGAGGAGTTGTAGTTTTAGTTACTGAAGATAAAGATTATGATGTAGGTAACCGTTTAAATAAAGGTTTAGGAAGTTCTCAAGCTAGAATGGTTGGAGTAGCATACAGATACTAATCAAACATTGAAATAAAAAAACAGGTTGTCAAATTTGACAACCTGTTTTTTTAATACTTATTTCTAAACCAAACTTTTATCCATTCCCGTTTTAATACTAAGAAGGCAACCTGTTGGGAAAGTTCCATAATATCTGATCCATCTAGTTTTTTTACTTCGTTTTCCGGCACGTCTACTATATAAAGCAAACTCAAATATTCGGCAAATTTATACTGAATCAATCGGTATATTTTTTCATGAAGTTGCGACTTTAACTCCTCTGGATTAAGGTCAATAGATAAATCTACAGGTTCGTTGGCAAAATTAAAATCCTTATTCAATTGCTCAATGAGTTTTTGATATAAATTTTCTTTTTCTGCTTCCGAAAGTAAATGATCCGTTGATATTGGCGCTATGAAATTAGACATTACGTTTCATTAAATTTTCGCCAAATTTTCGTAAAAGTTCTTTTTTATCATCTGAAATATTCATTTGTTCCAGTGTGTCAAATGCTTTATAAGTATATTCTTCAATAGCAACTTGGGTCGCTTCGGAAGCGCCAGTTTGATTAAAAATTTCTTTTACAAAAGCAATTTTATCAGTATTTTCTGTCGGTTGAATTGAAAACAGATGCAATAGTCGGTCTTTTTCTTCGGAAGAAGCAAATTCGATAGCTTTCAAATACAAATAGGTTTTTTTGTTTTCAATAATGTCGCCACCCACTTGTTTGCCGAAGGTTTCTGGATCACCAAAAGCATCCAAATAATCGTCTTGCAATTGGAAGGCAATTCCGAGATTTAAACCAAATTCGTAGATTAAATTGGCATTTTCAGCAGTAGTTTCTGCCACAATTGCCCCCATTTTCATAGCAGCTCCAACCAAAACAGCTGTTTTATACTGGATCATTTTTAGATATTCCGGAATCGTAACATCGTATCTAGTTTCAAAATCGACGTCATATTGTTGTCCTTCACAAACTTCTAATGCGGTTTTACTAAATAATTTTGCTAATTCTCTAAAGATTTTCGGTTCGTATTCTTCAAAATGTTGGTAGGCCAAAATTAACATGGCATCACCCGAAAGAATTCCGGTATTGATATTCCATTTTTCATGAACGGTATCATTACCG